>Ga0315914_1000239_pt1 | contig 59601 bp, 25 predicted proteins | sample MpolenodulesMG_FD_203920 | JGI IMG/M metagenome (GOLD analysis project Ga0315914, IMG submission 203920) | Medicago polymorpha root nodule microbial communities from Los Angeles, California, United States - elongated nodules | ecosystem: Host-associated > Plants > Roots > Nodule | place: USA...
CTTTATATAACCATGTATCCACTCAAAGATACTATCATTTTCTTGGCTGCCTTTTCTGACGTGTAAGCTGAATTGTAAAGAGATTTTGCAATGTAATCATATCACACATGAGGCACCAAGCCATACTCACACTTTTAAGCATAAATCCACACTCCTTTTGTGACATTCATGTGGAAAAACGAATCCAACAACTTCTCTTCTTGTTATATAAACACCATTAATTGGTCTCCAAACCTAACTCCAACTTACAAAACTACCTTAGCATCTCCTAGCTAATTCCATTATCTTTTTCTCAACCTCATATTTCAAGACACTAACTTTTCTTCATTCTCAACCAAAATGGCATCCATTTCCATTCCTATTGCCACAAGGAGTATTAAGTATGTATATGATGAAGGTGAATGGTTTGGTTATGCATCTGTAGCTTGCATTGAAGATTATCAAACTGGAGATGTAGATTCGTATAAGGAAGGTGATGATGACGATGACGGTGGCTATGACTATGCTCCTGCTGCTTAAACTCAAATGTATTATGTAGCAATATTGTAAGAATTTCGGTTGAGCTAACCTAACCGTAGAAAACCAACTTGTAATATGATGATTGTCTTTTGTTATAAACTTTTGGTGAGGTCTTATCTAATTCAATATGTGACACTTAATGTTAGCTATAACTATTATTGATTGACAAAAAGTATGCTTCAAATCTTTGTTTAATTTGGGGATTTTAATTTGCTTATAGTTATGGTCATAGAATATAATTTATCCAGTAAGATGGTATTTGATCCTCCAATTCGTTTTTTTTTTTTACAAAAACAAAACGATATTCATTCATTAAAATTGATAGAATACATCACATCAGATACAAACATCGTTAAACACGTAAATGGTGAATCTGCTAACAAACTCACAGCACCCAAGTTAATAGCATACAACAACAAAATGTGTACAAATAATATGGTAAAATTGGAGTCACCGAAATATTCATGCTTCCGGATCTGCAACGTTGACGCCCAAATCATTGATTGAATTTGTAATTGACTGATGCTGATCTTTCAATAGAAACTAAATGAACGCCGCGACAAGAGCCGAAATCAAACGCCGCACAAGATGACTAACATCACAACGCCGCAATTAGGCGAAGAATTCACAAAAACACAAAAAGAAAAATTTGATATATGTGAAAACCACTTATTTAAATTAAAAGAGAAAAGGAAAAAAGATTTAGAGGGGTGATTGTAGGTCAAAAAATGACCTAAAACCACCCCTCCTCCATGAATGAGGGAGAAATAAAATTTAGAGAGAAGTTGAAGTTTTTCTCACTAGAAAACTAGGGCCCAATTATGATCATCCAGTTCATTAAATAATTAAAAATAGTAAATGAAAGATAAGAGTAGAATTGACAAAATATAAGGCCGTCTGTTTGGGATTGATTTTTTAAAAATCTATTTTATTAAACAAAAAATCACTATTTTTTTTGTATTGTTTGTTTCTTATTCTTAAAAAATTTGTTAAAAAAAAAATTTAGCCTTAATGAAATGCAATTTCTAGTAGCTTTTTCAAAATCTATTTTTGTTCTAAATATAACATCTTGATTAAAGCCAAAATAGAATTGGGTTTGCGATCATATAATCAAGGGTTAATTGTTCAAATTGACCTTGTAATATACGTGAAGTCTGTAAAATGACCTTGTAAATATAAAAACACATATTCTAATTTTGTAATTTGAGATTCTTCATGTTTTTTACCCTATAATATATGTGAAGTCCAAAAAATTCACATAGAGGTTGAATATTTTCATGTTTTTTGTTGTCATATTTAAGACGCTAAAATATGGTTTTTACAAACAAAATTATAATTTTTCGCCGAAGGGATGATTAATTATTAATTTTCGATCCCCAAAAAATTATAAATTTCTTATACAATTCATAATTAATTCATCCATCATTTAAAAACTCCAACATTTTATGGTGAAGATTATTATGATATTCCAAGCATGCCTAAAAAACTAGGGAACAGAGTTTGACGTGTCATCGATGCTTACTCTGAACAAAATTGCAATTTCGCATGTTTTGGTTAAATAATCAAAGTAAAGTGAGGCTTTTTCTAAATTCTATAAAACTTTTCAGATCCTTTGTATATATTTGTATAGATGTCTCTACAAACAAACAACTTAAAATTCGATTTATAAGTCGATTTTTTCGTTGTTTTTTTTTCTGAATTTGTAACGCTTTAGAAATTCATAATTTATTGGTCTCCTGTCGGAAAATCATAATTTTATGAAGGAAAATCTCATGTTTTCTTGTTAGCAAGTTAAAATATACTTTTTTTTTTATCTAAGACACTGAATAAAGGCACTAGGTGAATAAGAGAAAGACAATGACTATCATGCTATAAAATAAACATATATTTTTTAAAATGAAAATAGAAAACTTTTTGAAAAGTAAGCGAACTTAAATTTGGTATAAAACATCCCATCATTATAGTTAAATTGGTCTATATATAAAATCAAATCCACTTCTAGCAATTTTTCTTCCTAACACAATAAACAAATAGATTCCAGGGCTCTTTGACTAACCAATTCACTAGTCACTCCACATTCTATTCCCTAACACTTTATATAACCATGTATCCACTCAAAGATACTATCATTTTCTTGGCTGCCTTTTCTGACGTGTAAGCTGAATTGTAAAGAGATTTTGAAATGTAATCATATCACACATGAGGCACCAAGCCATACTCACACTTTTAAGCATAAATCCACACTCCTTTTGTGACATTCATGTGGAAAAACGAATCCAACAACTTCTCTTCTTGTTATATAAACACCATTAATTGGTCTCCAAACCTAACCCCAACTTACAAAACTACCTTAGCATCTCCTAGCAAATTCCTTTATCTTTTTTTCAACCTCATATTTCAAGACACTAACTTTTCTACATTCTCAACCAAAATGGCATCCATTTCCATTGCCATTGCCACAAGGAGCATTAAGTATGTATATTATGAAGGTGAATGGTTTGGTTATGCATCTGTAGCTTGCATTGAAGATTATCACACCGGAGATGTAGATTCGTATAAGGAAGGTGATGATGACGATGATGGTGCTTATGACTATGCACCTGCTGCTTAACCGTAGAAAACCGACTTATAATTTGATGATTGTCTCTTGTTATAAACTTTTGGGGAGATCTTATATAATTCAATATGTGACACTTAATGTTAGCTATATCTATTATTGATTAACAAAAAGTATGCTCCTAATCTTTGTTTAATTTGGGGATTTTAATTTGCTTATAGTTATGGTCATAGAATAGAGTTTATCTAGTAAGATGGTATTTGATCTTCCAGTTCGTTTTATTTTTACAAAAACAAAACGATATTCATTCATTAAAATTGATAGAATACATCAGATGAGATACAAACATCGCTAAAAACGTAAATGGTGATTCTGCGAACAAACTCACAGCACCCAAGTTAATAGCATACAACGGCAAAATGTCTACAAATAATATGATAAAATTGGAGTCACCGAAATATCCATGCTTCCGGATCTGCAACGTTGACGCCCAAATCATTGATTGAATTTGTAATTGACTGATGCTGATCTTTCAATAGAAACTAAACGAACGCCGCGACAAGACGCGAAATCAAACGCCGCACAAGACGACTAACATCACAACGCCGCAATTAGACGAAGAATTCACAAAAACACATAAAGAAAAATTTGATATATGTGAAAACCACTTATTTAGATTAAAAGAAAAAAGGAAAAAAGATGTAGAGGTGTGATTGTAGGTCAAAAAATGACCTAAAACCACCTCTCCTCGATGAATGAAGGAGAAATAAAATTTAGAGAGAAGTTGGAGTTTCTCTCACTAGAAAACTAGGGCCCAATTATGATCCTCCAGTTCATTAAATAATTTAAAATAGTAAATGAAAGATAAGAGTAGAATTGACAAAATATAAGACCGTTTGTTTGGGAAGATTATTATGATGTTCTAAGCATGCCTAAAAAACTAGGGAACAGAGTTTGACCCGTCAGTATTCTTTCTCAGAACAAAATTGCAATTTTGCACGTTTTTGTTAAATAATCAAAGTAATTTGAGGCTTATTTTAAATTCTATAAAACTTTTCAGATCCTTTGTATGTATTTGTATAGATGTCTCTACAAACAACCAACTCAAAATTCGAATTATAGGTCGATGTTTTCGTTGTTTTCTTTTTTGAATTTATAACACTTTAGAAATTCAAAATTAATTGGTCTCTTGTCGGAAAATTATAATTTTTTGTGGAAAGTCATATTTTAACATCCTAAACATGCCTGCAAAATATCATGAAAAAATCCATCCTCTAAATCAGTTTTCTTGACTTAGTGTACTTTAGAAGGTAAAAAAATAAGATGAATTTTAAATTACATGGTTTTTTTTCTTCAGGGATTCAAATTAGAAGCTTAGAATATGTATTTTTATTTTTACAGAATCATTTTTCAGACTTTACGTATATTACTGGGTCACTTTGAACAATTAACCATATAATAAATTATGAAATGCTTATAAGCCTAAATGGCCAAATGTAGCTGACAAAGAATTTAGACTATTATTTCTTTTACTCTATTTCTTTTTCACGCGTCCTATTTTTTCAAAAATACTTTTTGTTCTGATTTCTTACTTCGAACTATATTGTAGGAATTTTTGGATTGTGCAATCCAAAACGTGATAAAACCAAGAAAATATGTTGTGATTGATATAAAATGTCTCTGCAGACTGACATATGATCCTTGCAAAACAATTTCAAAGATCATATGAACGGTTAGCGTTGACTATGATATCATAAACAATCCTAACTAAAAAATGAGAAGAAAAAAATGTAAGAATGGATGAGACGGGAAAAATGAATGAATATGTTGAAGCATGCAAGGTTATTCATAGCCACAAACATATCCTAGATTGTATCTACAGTAAAGGGGAACATTTACAATGTCTAAACCGATCAAAAATGCATTAAACACACCACAAACCATCCAACCCTTTGGTGCAACGCCACCTTCCATAGCCTAGCAAGATTTAGATATTATATATGTCAAACACTTTAGAAGCAGTTTAGATTATGTAACTTTAACTGCCCTAGACCGTGTTTATACTAGACATTTGGTGAATCACACATGAAAAAAAAATTAAATGACATAATTCAATAGCATAAGACAACACAATTTGAGAAGTGATGATGAAATGGAAGGTGTTCCAAGAGGTATTTTTAAACTTGATCCAGTTGATCTGCTAACTAACATATTTTTATCGCCAGGGCAACTGGATCAAGTTTACAACAACCTCTTTGTATTCAGATTCAAAGAATAATGATGAAATGCAAGGTCTTTCAAGAGGTTCTTTTTTGCTAGACCATGTTGCCTTGCTAACTGACATATTTCTAATGGCAATGCAGTAAGATCTAGTTTATAACAACTTCTTGGTGTTCATATCCGTTGGATAATATATCATAGTTCTTTGTTGTGTTTTTAAACAAATGAACCAAACAAGTTTATTTATACAAGTTTTTTTGTGTCGTGGACCACAAAAATTGTGGGTGTAATATGGATCATAGAAAAATCTTGTACTTGACAAGTTCGTATTATATAGGTTGATTTGTCTTTCACCCTACAAAGTATGAGTTTTAACACATGAAATTTAATTTCAACGACATACATTAAATATAATAATCTCAAATACATAAAACGACTTAATTCAACAATGTAAAATGCATAAAAAAAAATACATAACAAATCACAGATCAACCAAACTAACTTCTTCATCTAGTTCCTGTATCAGAACCCTGATTTCTTCGTATGTTCTCGGTCGAATCAAATTTTTCTTAATATCTTTAAAAGATATGACCAAAGAACCGTGCAAGTCAGTTGGTCCTTTAGCATTTTATTAACTATATATAGAGAATGTGTGTAACATCCCATTTTTCGCTAGAATTATTTTAATTATTTATTATGTTTGTTTATATATGCTTGTATGTGATTAATTGTCTCTGTGTGTAATTTTATTCGGGGTTAGTGGATTTTGGCTTAAGAAGGGTATTTTAGTCATTTTAGACTCAGGGGTATTTTGATCATTTGGTGAGCAAGGGTAAATTAGTCATTTTGCTATGGGTTTCATTTTTAGTGTTTTAAGTGGAAATGATTATTTTACTAAGTTACTAGTGAGTTGGGGTGATTATTTAAGAGACGGTAATTACTCGTTATTTTGACGGTTTAAGTGTGTAGTAACTTTGGTGAGTTAGTTTGTAAGAATATTGAGCCCATTTGTGTAGTGGCTATATAAACACTAGTCTTATGAGAAAATTAGGTCATTACCTTCATTCACTCACTTTTCCAAAACATTTTGAGATAGAGGTAGAGAGAGAAAGGGGATCTAGAGGAGAAAAGAGGAGATAGAGAGAGAAAGCTTGGGATTGGAGGCTAGGAGCTAAATTGAAGCTAGGATTTGGATTCTTTAAGATTAGAGGTAAGGGGGATAGTCTCTTTTCACTAATTAAGCTATAATCTCTTAATTTCACTTGTGGGTTTAAGTGCTTTTATGATAATTGTGACTTTTGTGGTTTTGAATGATAAAATTTGTGCTCCTATTTTATGTGAAATTATGGGTATGATAGACTTCATAAAATTGTTGTGTTAATAGCTTAAACTTCATAGTTGTTGTTGTTGAGTTGTTTTGATGATTTTTGACTATTTGAGTAAAGATCATGAATTAGTGTGTGATTGTTGTTGAAGCATGTTTGAATTCACTTCATGGATGTTTGTTTATGTTTATATGTTGTTGGGTTTGAATTGGTGTGGTAGTTTTTGAAGATTGAAAGAAAAATGAGAAAATTATGGGTGTTGGTGAATTATGAGTTAGATGATGATTTTAGAATGAATTAATGTTATAATCTGATGTTTGTGGTTGATTTAAATGTCTTTTTTATGTTTGTAATCAAGTGTATGAGTTTTGGGGTCGAATTTGGGGTCAAGGGGATCAAAATTGGGGTTTTGTTGTGAAATTGGAGGTTTCCCGAGAGGAAAACCCAAGAACAGTGTGACCTATTCTGGTGTAACTCGTTGTGGCGAGTTGCCCAGTAACAGCACCCCATGTTTTGGGTGTTTCGGGCCTTAGGGAATCGATCCGGACCGTCCAAACTGGTTCTTTTGATGTAATTTAATGTACTTAAGCTTTCTAAACCTTTGGAAACATCAATTGAGTTAGATTGAACTTGGTTTTGTGAATCGTATCCTGAACTTTTTGAAAATGGCTCAAGAACATGAATTTTTCGAAAACTTGTTTTCACAAGGAAAAATGGTAGGACTAGGGTTTTCTACTATAGTTATGATTTATAAAAGTGTTTTGCATGGGAATCATGGACTTTAGCTTGGTTTTGCTTTGAAATCTTGAATTCTTTGAAAAACGGCGAAATGATACGAACTTTGTAAAATTTTGGGATTGATGTGAATTGGCCTATGAAACATATATGTATACGCTACTGCCCTCATATGTGACTTGTGTGTATACTTAGTTGAGGCATTCGAACTTGTTTGGCTTGTTTTGTTAAATAACTTGGAAAATGATAAACGATACGAACTTGGGTGAATTTTGGTATTTATCGGAGTTGGCATATGAAACGTATATGTATATGCTACTGCACTCATATGTGATTTGTGTATATAGTCGGTTGAGGCGTTTGAACTTGTTTACTTTGATTTTGGTGGAATAATCAGAAAATGCTAGTTTTCATAAACTTAGACGAACTTTGTCATATTGATACTTTATGGTTGGATAACTTGTAAGAGACTTTTAATTCATGTTAATATGATAGAATGTGAATGAATTGATGATATTTAGGTGTTTATTTGGATGAATGTTGTGATGTGGTCAATTGTCCGTATTTTATGAAATATCTGATTTTGAACATTATGTTCTCTAAGTTGATTGATGTTGATCATGATTATGATAATGATTATGTTGATGTTGTTATTATGTTGATGTTTAATGACGATTATGTTGGTGATTTTGATAATGGTGAGTTATTGGCGACGAATTCTTACATGCAATTGGCGACGACTTTGATGGTGTGTGCATGTATTGAAAAATGTTGATGTTGATTGTTGACGACTTGTTGTTGAACATATGCATTGATTGAGTCATATGTTCGTGCATTCATTATGTTGGTGTCGGATGTATATCCATATTGGCAACGATGAATACCTTGTATTCATATTGGCGGCGACCGGATGTTTATATCCATATTGGTGACGACCGAATGTTTTGCATTCATATTGGCGACGATTATGATACAAATGTATCTTGAGGTGACGACCTCGGTGTTGACTTGGGACCACATGCATATGTAGTCGTGTCTAGGCGTATTGCATAACTTGACAGGTGCCATACTTGCTTTTGTGTATTAGTGAATTATGTGAATTAGTTGAATATGTGCTTGGTGATTTATGTGCATCGGTGAACTTGGTGAATTGTCTACTTCATGATGTTTTGTTATACTTGTACAATTGGTGATTTTAACTAATGATGTTCATGTTGGTGAAAAATAATGAAGTGTGAATTATATGTGTTTAATTATCTCTTTGGTGACGATGATTTCCTTGCTTATACTTTTGAAATTATGTATTGTATTTGTTGAGTTGATTAGGCTAAATGAGGAATAAGGTTAGTAATTCTTATATTGATGGATATTATAAGTAATAAATTTTAATGATGAGTTAAAGTATGAATATACTTGATGGATTATGATAGAGGTATGATAACATGATTGATGTTGAATTGGGGATAATACATATGTGATGGTAGTATTCTAGGAATATTGAGTATGTATATGTGATATGCATGAAATCCTTGAATGCTTATGTTTGATTATGCTTTAATTCTGAATTGTGAACTAACCCTCAATGGTTGTTTGGTTGCGCCTTCCTTATCCGTATGGATGGGTAGACGGTGTGCAGGAATAGTTTGCTTTGCTTTGGTGAGTTACTTGAGGATAGCTTGGAGCTACCTCATTTACTGTTTTCGGTGTCTTAGACCTTAGGGCTCTGATTAGGGGTCAGTCTTTGATGTTTATCTTTATTTTGCATGTTGGAGATTTTTGAGACTATGTATTAGTAATGACTTGAGTTGTATGATGACATGACTACTTGGTGACTTATTTGTTATGGATGACTGTTGAGATGATTTTATTAAATGTACTTGTGATGATGTTTTTATTCCGCTGCGATGTTTTGAGAAAATTGTTATTTATCCATGTTTGGTGATTTATTGGCGAAGTAACATCTAGATTCTTGTTATGCTCATATCATTGACGTAATTTATCGTTTTTAGAGTTTAGGGTGTTACAATGTGGCTCTCACATCGTCGTCATTCATGAGCTTCATCTGGCGGAATCAATCGATGGAAGTCGATAATCAACATCGTCCATCCTTCGTGTGTCTCTGTGGTTGAGTTGACGGTTGATTTGATCCAGCTGATTCTTCAATCTGAAGAGTGTGATATCATTATGAACCCTTAACTGATGGGATTTTCCCTCGTTGTAGTAAATTGCAGCTAGTTTGATGTTCAGATCAACGACCGAAGTGTCCATGGTTATTTGGTGTGCTTTACAACATATGAAGAAAAAAAACACTAATTTATATTAGTTTATATGCGTCGTGGACCACAAAAATTGTCGGTGCAATGTGGACCATGTAAAAATTGTACTCTTTCTCAGCCTATAAAGTATGAATTTTAACACAGTCTTGAACTAGTTCAGATTATATAATCCGAACATATCTAGTTTAGGTTTTGGACGGTTACTTGCTCAGTAAGACTAACTCATTAAACGTGTTTGCCTTTGGTCATACCAGTTACATTGACTAGCTAGTCCAATTTTAACACGTTTTTTAACCCTAATTTATGTATTGTTACACTCTATCATTCATCATCTCACATTCTTTGATTCTCTTTTCTTCTACAATGTGCTTCTACCATTGTCCTTCATACAAAAAAGTTACTCGTATTTTAGTGATTGTATGAACGGTCAATAGCCATAATTTATGTATTGTTACATACACTTTATGCACCACCCTTCGTAAAATCTCCCCTATAAATACCCACCAATCCTTCACGAATTCTCATTTTATTATATCACATTCTCTCCTTCTATATTCTTCTACAATGTGTTTCCATTGATGGTCTTTCATAAAAAAAGATAAGGCTGCTCTAGTATTTTAAGGATTGTATGAACGCTCAACGGACATGGTGTCACTAAACAAATTTGCACCATTTGTTTGGATGCAAGGTTGATATGGCTTGGTGTAAGGTTAACTATCAAAGCCTCATTCGCCCTAGAGAGGAAATGAATTGTACATCAGACTCCTTCCCCATCCATCTTCTTGTACCATATGTTTAGCAATAGATATTTAATAATTTTGTGTAATGTAAATGTACTACAAAAGATATAATCTATCAATAAAATGAGAGTATTATTCATTTTGTCTCTTTACATTTTTATTTCAATTTTTGGACATTTTCAATTATGTTTTCTTAATATTATATGTTAATGTTGTTCTGTAAATCAATGTTGTTCAGTAAATCTGGGAAATAAAAGTTTTCAGATTATATAAGTTGAAATCATGTTCGTCTCATAGAATCGAACAAAGGGTATTTTAAAAAGAGAAAAAATAAGGCGCATAAAAAACTCATAAGATAGAAAAAGTGAGAGTCATAGATGCTATGTTGATGCTAAAAGTTTTTAGTGCCCATTTTTTGCCATATAGCATCCTGTTTCTGCTGACGCTAAAACACATTTTTCTTGTAGTACATCATCTTAGTATCTCATCTTTGCTCCACCATACTTGTTTAATCCAAAAATCTCACGTTTTCTCGTTAAAAGTTAAAATAAAATATATATTTCTTATCATGTCTTCAGACTCTGTCTTTTTCCTTGCAACACAAGCTTCTTTTGTAAATTTCATTACTCTCATTTGTTCTTTCAGAACCTATACTTGAATTAAAGACATGTAACTTTTTGTCTATGGTCCTGCACACTTGAACAAATATTAGCATATCCAATTGACATTTTTAATACCTTGTTATCATCAAAACATAAAAGTGGTATTGTTAAACACATTTTGTTCCTACACGGAGGTTGAAGATGTTATGATGAAGCTACATGAAAGGCCTAACGTAGTTGGGCACAAAATCTTCAAGATAGTTGGATGTAAGGATAAGGAGTAAGGTGGTTGATATGTAAATTGACATCACCGCAAATTTAGAGCCAAGGTTGAGAATTGTTGTGTGTGACTCAAAGTGGGAATACATGACAGATTTCTTGATTTGCAAGACATATGGGTCACAAGGTTATTTCTATAAGTGGAAGACATTCAAGATGGTTGCTTCATTTGTTTACTTTCTTGTTGGACAAGTCTTGTAGTCCACAAGGCTATTTCTTGAAGTGCAAGACAGAAAAGTTGATTGTTTCACTTTTTTATATTCTTGCTCTCCATGTTATATACATGGTTTTTTTTTTCAAAAAAGAAGGAGAGAATAGGTGAAAGTGAGGCAAACTAGGGTTTACAAAAAAAATGAGATCTTTATGAAATCAAAGGCTAATGGTTGGTTCCTTTTGGGATCGAAACTAGGGTGGAAAAACACTTTAAAATAAATCATTGAGTCTCTTGACTACGACAAGAGATTCGGGAATACAATATAAATTAGGATTTATTGTTGAAGGGTAATTTCATGTAAGTTTTATTTTTCTTTGTAAATAACTCATTGATGGTAAATTAAAGAGATTTATCTCCTTCAAACGTTGATAAAATTTTAGCATAACTAGGTTAACAAATATCATTGTGCTTTTTTTCTTCTCCATTATCTTGTTTAATTGTTTGTGCCTGTTTCATTACTTTACTCTTTTTTTTACAAACCCACTTTGCTTTTAGATGTTACTAGTTATCAAAATATTGATGTAGGTTTTTAATTTAAATTCGCAGCATGGACAAAATATACCTATGGACAATTATAAATAACAAACAGCAACTTGTGATCCCTAAAAAAAAAAAACAGCAACCATGTGTATGTGTGTAAGGGAAATGATTGACCAATTGCTATTGATACATTGCTATCTCATGATTCTTAGAATTCTGCTCTTCATTCAGCAAGTTTCGCACCCACCCAGCCAAACTGACCAAAATACCCTTGTATTAGTTAACTAACGCATGTGTAAAATTAACTTAACTTAAAATTACGTTTTTTTACACATGCGTGACAGACTTAAATCACACCACATGAGTTAACGCACGCAAGTGTTACACCCGCGTGAGTTAACTCACGCTCGTACCTTGAGACAAATATCCCCTAGCCTTTATTTCCAATTCACACTAAAATGTCTATCTTTGCCCCCTATGTGCAACGCACTAGAACAGCCAACCACTGAATAAATACCACAGTCCAATGTTCCATACTCACAGCCAAACAAACATAACAGAAACAAAAAATCTGTTGATACACGGAAAATTGATCACAATTTTAATATTGTACGTGACACCACAACACAACAAAAACTACTTTTAGCAGTAATTCAACGGCAATTGCTAGTTTCATCAATTTAACGGCAATATAAAATGCCGGTAAAAGTAAAACTGAGAAAACAACTATCCAAACCTTACACAGTGGTGGCAAGATTGCAAAGGGGATATTGATATTGTCAATAAATACCGGCGTGAGTTAACTCACACAGGGCGTCGTGACTTAAAAAAACATAATTTTAAGTTAAATTAATTTAACACATGCGTTAGTTAACTAACGCAGAGGTATTTTGGTTAGTTTGTCTAGGTGGGAGCGAAACTTGCTGGGAGAAAAACAGAATTCTAATTCTTATTGTGACAACACACATGGACGATAATGATGATTATATCAAGTATATTGAGGTTTTTGGAGTAAAATAGAGAATCCAAAACAAAACAAAAAATTACAATACAATAATTTTTCAGGAATTAACACTGTACGATTGAATCAGTCTAATCCTTCACATTGTCGATATTTCAATAATTTTTCAAGAATTAACAACTCCTTTCTTCCATAACCTGAGACGAAAATTGTAAGATTGAATCAGGCTAATCCTTCACATTGTCGATATTCCAAAGTGATTAAAGAAATTCGAAATAAATTAATCAAATTTGTCTCACCGTTAGTAATTGTAGTGGCTAGAACGACATTAAATTTTTTATTATTAAGGATGAATTAAAAGCTAAATGAATAATGTCATATATGCATCATGGTAACTGATTCAGATATAAGGACGGACTTATTTAAAAAATTTCAATCCAAGGATCATTTGAGAATTTTGATAATGTGAGAGACTAAGTTGATACAACCTTACAATTTGAAGGATCAACTTCAATATCTTTTTAATGCATCGTCATGGACATGTACATTTTTTTTATCAAAGGCATTATATTTTTAGTTCAACAACTAATATTATCACACAATTTAAATGACAATCATTCAATTTTAGTTAAATTAATTTATAAAATTAATTCTATTCAAAGTCACGTCAAACATTTTTTTCTTCCTAACACAATGAACCTATAGATTCCAAGGCTCTTTGATTAACCAATTCACTAATCACTCCACTTTCTATTCCCTAACACTTTATATAAGCATGTATCCACTCAAAGATTCTATCATTTTCTTTGATGCTTCTTCTGACGTGTAAGCTGAATTGTAAAGAGATTTTGCAATCTAATCGTATCACACATGAGGCACCAAGCAATGCTCACACTTCTAAGCATAAATCCACACTCCTTTTGTGACATTCATGTGGCATAATCACTCCAACAATTTCTCTTCTTGTTATATAAACACCAACTGCTCTCTAACAACCCTAACTCAAACACAACAAACTCCCACAACTACCTTAGCATCTGCTAGCTAAGTCCATTATCTTCAAGACACTAACTTTTCTTCATTCTTAACCAAAATGGCATCCATTTCCATTGCTACAAGGAGCATTAAGAATAATGCACCTGGTAAAGGTGAATGGTTTGGTTGTGCATTTGTAGCGTGCAATGTTGAAGATTATCACATTGAAGGTGTAGATTCATACAGGGAAGGTGATGATGACGATGACGGTGGCTATGACTATGCTCCCGCCGCTTAAACTCTAATGTACTAGTATTACGTAACTATATTGTAAGAAATTTGGTTAAGCTAACATAACCTTACAAAACCGACTTGTAAGTTGATGATTGTCTCCACTTATAAACTTATGGTGAGGTCTTGTCTAATTCAATGTTTAACTCTTAATATCACCTTACAAAATGTATGCTTCAAATCTTTGTTTAATTTGGGGTTTGAATTTGCTTAATTATGGTCATAGAGACTTGAGCTAGTATCTAAATACTTCAAAATAATAAATGAAAGATAAGAGTAGAATCGACAAAATATAATCTTAAACTAGCTAAATGTATTAAAAGGAACGAGTTTTTTTGTATAGTAAAAAAATAATTTGTATTTGATCATAATCTAGTTTCGTATATGGAAAAAAAAGGAAGGAACTACAATAATAGCTCTATTATAAATAAGAAACAGAAACATGTGTATGTAAGGGAAATCATTGATTGACCAATTGCTATTGTTACATTGTGATCTCTTGATGCTTATTGTGACGACACCGCATCAATAATGACGGCGAAATCAGATATTTACAGTTTTTTGACTAAAATGGAGTATCCAAAACAAAAATTAAAATACAACAATTTTTCAAGAATTTATATCTTACTTTTTTTTTCATCTTATGTTAAGAAAATAACTCCCCTATCTTCTCTGTCCACAATAACCTGACAGAAAAAACAAAACATAAGCAGAAGCAATATAGAACAGCATTGTGTGACACATGAATTAGAACGACTAAATATCTAAATTAGTCCTTGAAATTGAAGGAATGCATCAATCTAGTCCCTCATATTGGTGATATTCTAAAATGATCATAGAAATTGCAATACAGATGGTGATATTCTAAATCGAATTTGTCTCTCTGTTGGTATTTGCAGGGACTAAAATATCATTAAGTTGGTAATACCGGGGATGAAGTTGTAACTAAATGAATAATGTCAAGGATGCATTTGATAACAGATTCAGACAGAGGGACGAACTTGATTGACATTTTATAATTTCAGAGATCATTTTCGAATATTGATAATGTGGGACGAACTTCGGTTTTTTCTACAATTTCAAGTATAAACTTAGATATTTACTCGAATAAGAATGACCTATAACGCCATTGCAAAATATGACAAAGAAACTAGTAATGAGAAGATTCAATAAACCTTGAGTATCGCAAAAGTAATTCAAACTTCTAGGAAATAATATATGCTATATGCATGCCTTATCTAGCCTTTGCTGTGACACAATCTATGTAGAAGCTGTTTTGGATGCTCCAAGTATTTGCATAAGAAAGCGTGCTGCAAGTCGTTGAGTGATTCCACCGACAACACGCCCCCCAAGTCTACGAGCCTCAGGTTGCTGAAGCACCTGTTCGTATGTATAATATGATTTTTGTCAGTATAAACATATTTCAATTAACATACGAACACTTGCCATTCAAAAAAAAAACATATTTCAATAAAATCAAGGCTGAAAAAGTTTCAATCCGATTCAACTAAATGTTCTAAACAAATTACTTCATTAACATAAAGTTAAAATTCTTTCTAGTATTATATTAAAACTATAAATTTTACTGTTTCAATGCCATCCTTACTGATCCGGACAAGGGGGGCCTAAGCCACACATGTGGGCTGACAGGCCATCCTCTAGCTCCTTAGCCTCGACCGCAATGCCTGGGAGTCGGGGCTAAGGATAGGTTATAAACACTCGCTATTATTTTCAACCCAATGAAGTGCTTTTTAACTAAGGACACAATTGTGAGGACTTAAACAAGACACGAAGCAGACAATCCTTGAAAAAGCAGTGCAGCAAACTTGATGTCAAAACACTAACATTGGCGAAGGTTTAAATGTTAATTGAGGGATATAGTAATAAATTGCTATACTTTGGTGGCTTGATATTTACAAATCTCCATCAAAAAAACATAAAATCAACAATAATGATGAGTTTTAGACTTATGCAGCATTTCCTCAAAGTTACTGTTTATGTTTATTACTTCATTATGTCCAACATGTAAAATCATTTTTGAGTTAAAACTTTAAATGATAAAAACAAAAATCTATGTTGCACCAAAACTTCAGATTGAAGGCAAAGACACAAGACAGAACGGTTTTCTGAAATACAACGATGTTGCTAAATGCAAATACTTTTTCTTACCTGTAGTATCGGTAGCAAAAGAGATGGATCAAAATCATTAGAGGATTGCAGAAGTCTCCATATCCTAATCACTTGATCTCTGAGCTCTACGATGCTTTGCCTTTCAGTTTCTGACATCATAAGTGGATCCTTTGCATTGCCATTGAAGACAAGGTTCCTCAAGAAGTCAGGAACATACCGGTATGTTTCGGAAATTGTGCCGAGAGTAAAAGCTTCAGACACACGAATAGCTTCTTTGATAACTAGATTCCTCAGCACTTCACCATCAGGACTCAACAATACCTTCAGGACAGGTTGTAAGGCCTCTTTAGCAGAGAAATCTCTATCTTTTCTCCCTTGAACTAGAAGGTTTTCAAGCCTATTCCATCTGCATTGGAAAAAATCAATGAATATTCAAGTGCACTTATTATTCCCTCCATTTCTTTTTATTTGTTGTTTTAAGGTTATTTACACTGGAGTTATTGGTCTTTTTCCTATAATATCCTTAACAATTTATTATTTCATTCGACTTATTTCTCACTCTGCAATAGTAGTTAAGAGTATTATTGATAAAACAATAGTTAATGTTGCATTGAACTTTAAAAATGACAAATAAATAGGAACACGGATTTTCTACAAAAACAACAGTTAAAATGGAATGGAGGAAATATAAATTATTCTACGTCACCAAATTGAAACAATGATGGATTAAAAATGGTTGCATATGACAGACCTGAACTTTCCATCCTTGAAAAGCAACTCAATCAGAGCATCTCGTAGATATGGATTTGGATCTGTTAGAAGCCTTTTAGCAAAGTAGGGATATGATGCAGCAAGCACCTTAAAATTAGGATCGGCGTATAGTGCTAAACCTTCTAGAACAGTGAGAGACCTTAATATCAACGCATAGTATGCTGGAACTGCAAACAGATGGAAATAATAAAACAAAACAACAACAAAAAAATCAGAGTCTGCAAGAAAGTTAGGACTTATGATTAAGCAGTAAATATAGACACATCTACATCCTATGTAGCACCGATACTTTTGATTGAAGGTGTGTTCCACAGACACAACACTAACATTTGTGATTATATATAACCTGTGTGTCAATGTCAGCATCGTGTCCGTGTCTATATCTTTGTTGGTGCTTCATAGGCTACATTGCTTCCTCTAATACAGAAAGAAAATTGGTAAATGATAAGTCATCAAAAACTGTAACATTATCTCACCATTAAATGGATATTCATACAAAACATTTCCGAGACCATCCACAATCGTCTTGAAATTAAGCTCGCTAACAGTATAATTAAGTGCATCGTCAAAAAAGTTTCGAAGTGCAGGAACAATTGGAGATACATCAATATCCCTGGATAAGAAATCAAGAGCATAATAGTCTTGAGCCATAGCTTCGTAGTCTCGGTTAACCAAGTGAACAACGTGACCAATTATTGCAAATCTTGCTTCTTCTGGAGTCTCACTCATCATCCCGAAATCAAGAAAAGCAAGTTTTCCTTCTGGTGTTGCCAAGAGATTACCAGGATGAGGATCTGCATGGAAATATCCGTACTCGAGCAGTTGTCTGAGACTGCACTGTATTCCGCTGTTTACTAGATCCAGGACATTAAGCCCTTGCCTCTCAATTGCTTCTTGATCATTTAGTTTTACTCCTTCGATCCAATCGATCGTTAGTACCTTCGCACTTGTATAGTCCCAAAAAACATCAGGAACTAAGATATCTTCCTTGTCGGCATACAATTTTTTGAATCTCCTAGCATTTTGTCCCTCCTGCAGGAACCTGTCAAAATTAACATTCAATCCCCAAAAGAAAAATCTAATATAATTTAAAAATATGTAGTTTTATTCATTAACATACAAGGCACACATCACGATACAAAAGATTTGAATTACTCATGAATAAAAATACACTCATTATATGCTTGGCTTTTGTCTAAACTTGAGCAAAGCTGCAAAGGGTTTGTATCGCTCCACCCTCAAGTATGCCACACCGCATTCCGAGGTATTGTCCGCTTTAGGTGTAAGTCGTTCACGGTTTTTTCCATTATAAAGGTGCCTCGTTGGGTTGAGGAGTGTGGGTGTTGTACCAGAACAGGGTTCAATATTTATTTTACATTTTTGTTAGAATATAAAATAATATATCAAAATATCTTGATATTATGCTAGAGTATCTTGGTGTATATCCTAAGAACAGTTTTCAATCTTAGCATATCTTAGATGATCTCTTCGGAATAATTTTCATATTTGTTACTTATAATTTGTTTCCTAATATTCAAAGCTTTTATTGTTTTCTCTGTTCTTTCTATCAAAAATCCCACAACTTCAACAATTTTGTTTCCTCTCAAAGAAAAACTAAGACACCAAAATTGCTAACCGTCGCACACTTAGCTGCAACCAAAATACAGATTTCGGTGTTTTCCAAAAGAACTAACCTGCACATAGTTTAACTCTTGAAAGACTCTACATGCAAACTCATCAATAAGTGCAACAACATCAGTTGTGATTCGATCCACATATTTATTTATTAGAAACCCTAAACCTCTAATGAGGTAGAAGTCCAATCCTATAGCTTCTTCAATACCAGGGCGTTGCACCTTGACCGCAACAACTTTGCCCGAGCACTTCAACCGAGCTTTATAAACCTGACCTAAACTAGCAGCAGCTATCGGCGATGGAGATATTGTGGAGTAAATAGAGTCGAGAGATAAGCCTAATTCCCTCTCAATGCATTCAAAGGCGTCCTCGTCAGGAAATGTTGGCAAACCATCCTGGTAAAGGTAAAGCACGCAAATGATCAAGAAGTCTACATCAGTGAATAAATTTTCAATGGTAGAGTTAAAGCACACAAATGATGAAAACAAACATATAATAAAGGCCATAATTGACAACACTACATCAGTGAGTATATTTTCAATGTATTGCATCAGCAATGTTCATGTCCAACAAGAAATGAAACAATTCAATCCATGTTTTTGAATTACTCTTTGCAACTACAACTGCGACCACAGTACAAGAGATGAGGTCTCTGCAACGGCATCACAACAGCAATTTAGACCATATCGGCTGCATTTTTCTGCATTTTGCCGCAAGATAAAGGTTCACAGCATAACCGTAACCGCAATTTAAAACCATGCTTCAATTTTGTGAATGTTTGGATTCAAGGTGAGCTTGGCTGAACCACGGTGCGACACCATGATTTTTACAAAAGTTACACTTTAGTGCTTCAAGAAAATCACAGTGCCACCGTAATTTGGTCAAACTCTCCTTGAAGCAAGAAAATCACATGCACGAAATAGTCAGCAGGTCTGTAATCTTAATCTTATAAAAGTAATCAGAATTGACCGCACTAAATCGATGAATAAATTTTCAAAGCATAGCATCAAGTACGAATTCTGTTCAAGTTCAACATGAAACCAAACACCCAAAATGAAATAGTCAAGAGTTCATTAATCTTAAGCTGTACATCTAAACCAAGTAACACAACGAAAAAAATTTCTACTCAAAGCTAAGTGTGTGCTTGGTTAACAAAAATTGATTTTGAATGAATTGATTCTGACTGGAGTGAGTTGAATGTAAAGTGCTTTATGTTTGGATACGTTCAAGTAAAAGTAGGTTGAATAGTAAATTTGAGGAAAAGACTCCAAATTCTAAGTTCAAGTTAGAACCAATTCAGGGACAAAATCAGTTCTACTTAAGAACATCCAAACATGTCACAGTTAATTCTATGCATCTGAAATCAATTTTCCTTCCTCCAAAAGTGGAATCAAACATTAATCAATCTCTATAACATGAATAGAAAACCAAAAGGTAAGAATTCAATACTTGAAGTTCAGAAAGCTCCTCAAGATACTCAGATGGACAAATATCAGGCCTAGTAGACAGCCCTTGACCCAATTTGACAAAAGTTGGTCCGAGTTTAGTGAATATAGTCCTAAGCTCGATAGCACGAATCCTTTTATTCTGATCAGCAACTCCATTTCTCTGCTCCCACAATAGCTTCAAACCAAATGAACCCAAATTAAACACAATCTGAAATGCCCTTCCCACAACCTACACAACAAAACCAAAAAAGGATCAACACAATTCACAAAAACAAATCAAGCCCACAAATGATAATCACAAAAAAAGGGTCAAATTAATTCACAAAAACAAAGCAAACCCACAAAAGATAAATATTCATAAAAACAGTCAAAACCTCTGTAGCACAGACACTTATGATCAAAGACATGTAGCCCGTCCTATCCATGCCAGTGTCCAACACATGTGATTATATTCAGTTACGGTGTCAGTGTGTGAACATCGTATCCGGTGTCTATGTCAGTGCTTCATAGTTCAAAACAATTCACAAAAAACAAAGCAAACCCGCAGAAGATATTCACAAAAACAGTCAAAACCTCAGTAGCACAGACACTTATGATCAAAGACGTGTAGCACGTCCTATCCATGCCAGTGTCCAACACATGTGATTATATTCAGTTACAGTGTCAGTGTGTGAAAATCGTATCCGGTGTCTATGTCAGTGCTTCATAGTTCAAAACAATTCACAAAAAACAAAGCAAACCCAAAAAAGATATTCAAAAAAAAGGGTCAAATCAATTCACAAAAACAAACCAAACCCACAAAAACCAATCACAAAAAGATTAAAACTTTGGAAGAAATATCACAAAACCTTGAAGGGTTTAGAACCATATCTTGAAGCAACAAGTTGAGGACTATAAACAGAAGCATTAACAGCACGAGCCAAAGCTTTTGCCTCGGCTTGAATATCATCAGCACGATCCATTGGAAGAGCAATAGCCTTAAGGGAACCATCATCTTTAGGTGATGTTGATAAAGAAACTGAACTTTGTGATGATGGTTTTGCTGCAACCAAAGCAGCACGAAACTGTGAATTCAATAAGGTTGATCTTCTTGATTTGGAAGAGATTGATGAGGTGAGATTTGAAATGGGAATTGAGCCATGAAGCCATGAAGAAAAGGGTTGTTGAGATATGGTGGAAGATGGTAACATAGCAGCTACCATTGTAGCATGAATGGTTTGGTTTCTTCAAAGAAGAAAAAGAATCATAAAATTGAGATAATTGGAAATTTTCAATAGAAAAATTTAATGAAAAAAAATGTTTTAGACAACCTTGTTTTTTCAGAGTTTTTGTGACACAAAGGACTAGGTTTATGTCTGAAACTGAATGTAATGAATGAGAAAATATCTTGTGACAAGTGCACAACTACTTCTAGTTTGGTATGGTGGATGGTTTTGTAACTTTTGTTTTGTTATTTTTCATCTTCGTGTAAATCGGATATCATTTACGTAACTTTATAGATTATCATTCAAGTTGGATAGGATCGCAAGAGATTTTACTTTGCGTGTTTTTAGAACTGGATTCAATCTGAAAACTTTTGATTTAAGTTATATCGAGTTTTGTTTGAAACAATACAACATCAACCCGTTCACGCAAGAGTTGATCATTGTAGATTCCAATCTTAGTTTGGCCGTTAATTAATATCTTTTTTTTATGAAGACAAATTAGTCCACTGAAATTGACACTGGAAAATCAAACCAAAGACATTGAGAGAAGCATATTTCAAAGTTTAAGATAACACCAGCAGACCAACCCAAGTGAGTTCATCCAACATCATTTTAAAAATAAATCCAATTTCAATTTTAGGTGACACCTAAAACCTCACGCACATTTCAATTTTGAGAAAGTTCAACAACAATTTATTTGTCTCCTAAACATAAAATATTTGTTCGTTCTCATTTTGAATTTGATATTTGTTAGCACATTGAGGCTCCTCGTATGACATGTCTCGAAAGCATCGTAAACCATTTCCTACATCAAATTAAAATGTTCATCATATCCCGTATAAAAAATAAATAAATAAATTTCATATGAAGATACCAAAATACATCTCACATTTCGAGAAAATTATTAGACTCTTACTCATTTGGCTCCCTCCAAAATTGTGTAAAATTGTATATGGCTTTTATGATAGTATTTTTCGCTCCCCGTAATATTTTAGGCAAGATCAACCGTTGTTTACATCATTGTCACTACATTCATATAATTTCAACAAAGTTGATATTCTTTGGGGACATTTAAATATAATGGCTTTAACACTATTAATTTGATTTTCTCAATCTTCTTTTCTTTTGCATTTTAGGTTTTACTTCTCAATTTTTTGTTTTGGCAAATGAAATGCTAGGGGTGTGACAATTAAAGTGTTGGGGCCGTGAAAAGGAAATTCTGCTAAGTCTTAAAAAGAAAGGGTGAAGGGTTATTGGGCTGATAAATGTTTGGGACTTCATAGTGGTTTTTGATATATGCACCCCCTATAAAACAAAACTTGCTAGATACATCCCTCTCAACAACAACAACAAAATTTGGGCCCCAACTGGCATGGGCCCTAGGCCGTCACACCCCAGGCCTATGGAAGTGTATATATGTTCATGTGACAATTGCTTTTCTGACTTTCAATACTTCCTAAAAGGAAATTTTACCCTGCACCCTAGTATGAGGTATAATTTCCTTCCTAAAAACACAAGTAAAAGACTAAAATACCTCCAGCGGTAGTTAACTACCGCTGGCTTATAACTAAAAAACATGTCGGCAGTTAACTGCCACTAGGTTTTTTAGTCATTTATTTATGTTACTAAGACACAATGAATGTCAAAAAAGCAATCTTCTGTTCATTTTATATTCCTTCTTTCTCAAAGAATTGTGCAAATTATATGGAAGTGTATATATGTTCTCAATTTCTTAATTTTATAGTCACTTTACTTCTCAACATGCATCTTAAATTTCTTAAACATGGTGAATACGTCACTCGTCTTTTTAAAGCAAGTAATGCCATATATGCCTAGCATGCTCATCTATGAATGATAGAAAATAGTTTACCTCCTATTGAATCTGCTTCACAAATCGGCCGCATACATCAATCATATTCATGAGACTTGTTGTTTTCACATCAATTGTTTCTTAGAAACACATTGAAATGACCAAAAAAACTCAGCGATAGTTAACTACCGTTGGGTTTCTGTTTATAAGTCAGCGGTAGTTAATTACCAGTAGAGGGTTTTTGGTCATTTCCATGTGTTTCTAAGAAACAATGGATGTGAGAAAAGCAACTTTTCATATTCATTTATGCACACCATCGATTATAATTGTCTTCTTTGAACACATCCAGGGAGTTGATTTGATATTGTTTTCGAATTTGTCATTGACCTTGATTAGATTAACGAATGAATCGAATCGGGCTATGTTATACCACTTTCTTGAAACAATTGCAGTTAGAGTAGAAGAAAATATCAAAGAGAGGGAAAGAAAGATTGAGAGATTGATTGTAATGAAGTATTAAACAATGAAGAAAACTGAAAAAATTTATTAACAATGAAGGGAATAGAATGGATTAAATCTCAAAGTTCATGAAATGATTGCTTATATACAATGCAATATTCTAACTAACTACTCATTAGTTGATTAACAACCAAGTAACCAACTTAACTAACTCAACTATGAATACTATCTCCTCTAACTTGTTCAACTAGTCACTAACTAAAACAGTTATCACACAATACAGATTGAATCACCAATCAACACACAACTTACTTGTGTCACAAGTAATCGTTCCAAGACATGAATTATCTCACGACGAAAATAGATTATGACAATTTAACTTAATAGGAAATCCAGTAACTTATGGCCGACTATAGTAAAAGAAATATAATAACTTATGACCCATGTTATCACTTTGCGTATACAATATTTTAAACCACCTCCCATTATTGAAATCCTTGATCAGCACAACTTGAGCCTAAAGATATAAACATATACATTATTAATACATTATTGATTGATTAATAAAGCAATAAACACCCACTTTTAGGTATGCATGCATTCTCTAATCTCTTCTCTGCTGTTTTTCAATAAATAAAAAAAATCACTTAAATTTTATTTTATCAACCGATGTGTCGTCTATTATATATTATGTGTGAGTAACACCCCTTGTATATATGTCCTATCAAACAAAAAAATCACCCCTTGTCTGTCAAGGACAAGTGTGGTACTAATCTAAAACATGCTAACAAAATAAGGAAACACCATAAAAAATTACAAGACAAGCAATAATGTCAAAGACACAATTATTAGACAAATGATAATTTAACTTTAAATATTAAAATCTTGATGTTTTTTAAATTTGAAAAGTAGTCTTATGTTGACAATAACCTCATGGCCAATGATGATTAATATTTTATTGCCACAAAGGGTATATGTTTGTGTATACTTGCATCTCAAAATAACAATATATTTGAAACACGTAAATGAGTATATATATTGTTTCATATATGATTAATTAAGTTTCGAACCAACAATTAACTAACTCTACCAATCCTTGTATTTATTTGTCAATTTTAATATATATGAATTAGAACAACAACAACAACAAAAAAAAAGAACCAATTTTGTTTTGGGCAAAACTCAGACAAGTTTCTTATTTGTTATTTATATACTAGACTTGGTCAATCACAGTTCAACACATTGTATTAATAGTGTAAAATTATTCTGCACAATCAAATCACACCAAGTAAATATTTGTAGAGTTAATTATTTTGGAAACTAATCTAAAAATGTAGCATAGTTATGTTATTCGATCCAATGCATATGTAAAAAGTTTCTTTCACATTTTATAAAAAAAAATAAAAAAAAATTCATTCACAGCCTATACAAATTAAATCCTAAATTGTATTTCCAATAACATAATAGAATCATTTTAAATGGAATTTTACTGAAAAAAATTAGACCGTGACATATGAATTGATTAACAAAATGTGTTTTTTTTTTGCGAAAAACAAAATGTGTTATTTTCCCTCAAAAAAAGTGGATGGACTGGTATGTTAGTGTCCGTTTTTTCGCTAGTATATAGTGTTGATTTTTTATTTTTTTTGACAAAAGTATGTATAGTGTTGATGTTCCTCTAAAAAAATATAGTATTGATGTTGGCCGAAATTTGTTTACATAATATTTTCATTGACCCACTACATCTATACTAATATATAAAGGCATTACTTCTTTTTTTGGCTCGACTTTTTCTTTCATTTTTACCCTGTATTCTTCATTGGGTTGGCCTTTCCATGGTCGCTCTGTTTGATGTCTCGGATCATTATTCTCAGTTCTTTTTTTGCGGCAGTGGCTCTCAAGTGCGAAACACTTTTTTAAACGTCATTTGGCTTGCTACAGTTTGGAAAATATGGAAAGAAATAAATAACAGAATTTTCAAAAACAAAGATTGCTCGATAATGCGTATAGTGGACAAAATAAAGTCTCTTTCCTTCTCGTGGTTAAAGGAGAAATTTGTTCTTTTCTCTTAATTACCATGGTTGGTGGCTTAGTCCCCTCGCTATGTTGGGCTACAGTTAGTTGTTATTACTTTCGTTTGCTCTTTTTGTTGTTTTTTCTTTCACCGGTTTGAAACTTTTGTACAGATTTTTTGTTTTTCCTTTGCACAACTTGTGCTAGGAAAGACATTTTATGTTGATAATATATTTCATTTTAACTTCTTCAAAAAAAAATTAAATTATCATTTAAAATTTTATGTTAAATCACATTGAAATAGGAATAATTCATAATAAGAATAACAACTCACAATAATAGAACAATATTAGACACTATAAAAAAAACTTATTTTGATATTATATAAAGAAATATTATATTTTGGTATAATATTTTTCTTTTAATATTACCCTTCACTTCATTATTTTTTATAATTTTTATCTTTCATTGTCAATAAAAGCGAAAAGACACGGCGGTGGAGCAAAAGAAGATTGGATTGACCATTAAAATAAATTATAATATATAAACAATGTTATTATTTTTTTGATAAATAAACAATGTTATTATTATTATTTTACTTTTGTTTTTGAACGAACTACTATATTAATTTATTCTTTTAAGGAACCACTATATTATTTAAATACAAAGATTATTCTACACAATCACAAAAGGAGACCATATGTGTGTCAATTTTGCATATCCAGTTAACATTTATATTTCATTTTATTTTTCAAAACTTTGCCTATAGTGGTAATTTGGTAGTTAATTTTGCCTCATTCCTTTTATAGAGGACGTTGCATTAGAATACACTTTCAGTTCTATCTCGTGATCTAAAAGTGGTTGTCTTTGTGTCACGGAGCCATTGATTAGTCCATTTTCTAATCCAAAATTCCACTTTCAGTTTTACCTTCCCATGTGGCTTCACTTGGTGCCGGAGTCTCGAACCAAGTTTCTCGAGGTTGAAGAGAGTTTCTCTCAACCAATGACTTCTCAGAAGACAGGCCTTCCCATGTGGCTTCAATGTATCTATATAGTTTTTTTTCCATCATATTTAAATATCAAAATACTTTATTTTTAAAAGAAGGTGGAATTGATATCCAATCAAATGTTTTAGTGATAAAAAAAAAATAGAAAATTTTAGAATACGCTATATTTTGGGGATAGACATTGATTATCTTAAATGATAATTAGGACTTGATCAATTTTGAACTTTAAATATATAGTTTTTACAATTCTTCAAAAAAATATATAGTTTTTACAAACAAAAAAAAGTTGCTTCTAGTCTCAAGTGGGTTTGATCTCAATTAAAATTTTATCTACTTATCCGAGACATTGTCCAAATAATTGCTGCTACTTTCAAGTGTCAATCAATATAATTTATATGTGATGTTGATGTGACTGATATAATACATGTCATATATACTTGTCATCATTTAAGATTAATAATGACATACATACACATCCTTCAAAAACAATGACACACACATAGATGCATTGTTGCATTGTTCAATTTGACTCATATATCTTATCAAGACATAAATTCATCTCCTGTTGATATGAAAATCTTATTGGTGATTAATCTATAAGCATCTCGTATTAATATTTATCGAGACTTATGACATATTTATGATGTAGTTTAGTATAATGGCATATACATAAAAGATTATACTATAATTCATGTAAATAAGATATGTGATCATCTCCTTCCCTCTCATTACCAATAATTCAAGCAAAGGATGAAGGCAATGGTGAACGTTTGGGTGTCATGGCTCTATTTTTTTTATTTTTTTGTCAAGTAGTCTAGCGGCTAGAGAAATTCACTTTAAATGTGAACAAATGAGGTGTCTGGGGTTCGAACCACAACTCCTGCATAAATTATGCATAATCCTTTACAAATTGAGCTAAACTCACGGGAACAGTGTCATGGCTCTATTTACATTGTAGTTAATGAATAAATTAATTATATAAAATCTTTAACGATCCCTTATTGTTGAGACTCTAGCTGCGCCATTGCTCTTTACTCTCTTCAATTTCATTTTTATTTTTGTTGTGAAGAGATGGTAGGATCATAAGAGAGAGTAAGAAAAGATACGAGTGAAAAAGAGAGAATTCAAGTCCCATAAAAAATTCTCTATCTGTTAATGCATTTATGCAATGTAGGGGCATAGAGGTCAACTAACCTTACTTGTTTGTTGTGTTTTCAACTAATATTTGATATTTATGCAATGTGAGATCGCTTATTTCAACATAGCACATTCATAATGTTACAACAAATTTTATTAAAAGATAAAGAACAACACTACAACAAACTATAATACTAATAAATAATGTCCTAAAAACATTGATTAAGAAATAAAAAAATAATTATATAAAAAAAGTGTTGTAGTTATTACATTAATAAAACTAACAACTTTTTTTTTAAAGGAAAAACTAACAACTAATTTCTTTTTATGATATGACATTGACCTCGCTTATTAAAATTTTAGATCCGTCCCAGCCTCCATTCCTCTTCTTCCATATGGAATCAGATTCCCTCTGTTACAGCAAGGTGTTGTAACTGATCCAGGCCATTCAATTTTAAATTGATGGCTGAGATTATTTTACTGTGTAAAAAGTGTGATTAAATTTGGAATGACGGATCTCATATCTACGGTTGAGATGTGCTACAGCGTGCAACTGTGTGTAATATTTACTGTAGCAAATCCTAACCCCCTTCCATATATCAATCTCTCACTCTCCTATCTGTCAACGAACTCCTATCATGGTGTTGGACGGTGGATAACAAAATTTGGTGAATTAGGGTACAGATAACATTATTTATCTTACGTGACAATTATAACAAAGTCATCCTTGAAGATTAGGGTACAGATGACATTTTTGTATAGCAAAGTCATCTCAGCGATAAATAATGAACATTTGCTGGCAGATATAAAATTTGTCATTATTCTTGAATATCAATAAGGACAAGAGAATGATTTTGTAAAAATTATAAGTAGAAATTCTTGTTGTAAAAGAGTGTATAAGTTATATCAATTAATTTAAGTGATTTTTACAAGGCTAGTTAAGTAAATGATCCCTATAAGTATTTAGAATTTGTTTTTCATCCCTCCAAAAAATTTGCACTTTTTAGTCTAACATTTTCCTTTGCATTTTTAGGGACCAAAAATGTTAACAGAAATTTTTTATGAGGACTAAAATTGCTGATGAAATTTTTTACTGAGATTAAAGATGCTGATAAATTTTTTAAAAAAGACTAAAATGTGTGATTTTTTTATAGGGATTAAAAATAAATTATAGATAATTATAGGGACTATACTAGCTAACGCATTCTTATATCTCCACTCTTCTGCATAAAATTCTATACTAAATATGTGCGTACTTTTAATGCTAAATAATTTTTATTAAAGAATATTCAAGTTTGAAAAATCATTTACCCTAAATAAGTTTGAAAAATTATTTATTCCTTAAAAAAAATGATATTTATATAATCAACTGATGACAACTTTTATGACAACCTTCATTTTCTCTCTTTTTACTAATCATAAATATAGAAAGAGAAAAAAGAAGAGAGGGATTAAAAATATAGTGTCAATATTAAAAAGAAAATTGTTCAAAAATTATTGATTATATAAATATCATTACTCTTAAAAATTAACGACATTCTTTACCAATTTACTATTGTATTAGGACCTAGAATAGGCTCAGGACCGTTCTTTGGGGAGTGCAAAGAGCTCAATCGAGTTGGGCCACCCAAAGTGATGGGCCACAAGAAAAAAGTTATTGTTCAATATCTCCACTCCCACTCAAAGGAAAAAATAAACATGTTTCAATTTCTAAGTAAAAAATCATGTTTCATGTTTCTATTTCTAAGTTAAAAAACACGTCTTTAGTAAAAATAATTGCTAATTTTGATTTCGGTGGCTAATAATCATTATACGAATGTTATTTTTAATTTAAATAGAAGATTAATATTTTAAAAAAATTGTGATTTTTTTATTAGGGACTTATTTTTACTATGAGAGTCGAGCGTCCAATTTCATGGGATGACGCTGAATAGGCTCTTCCATGAATATTGCTTGAGGTGCGAGTGTGAGGTGTCTTAAGAAGAGAGAAAAGAACATGCATACACACTTTAGCCAACAAACAAAGATAAAAAAGAAGAAAAAAAAAACAATAGATTGAAAAGAGAAGGAAATTTCAATGTCAAGGTAAACAATTTAAAATTCAAGCAAAGTAAGGGAGGCAAGTAAACGATTTCAAAGTTTTTAATTTATATATAAGTAACTTTACACTTCATAATTCATATTGGAGTTGTTATTATTGTTAGGCTTCACATGGGGGAACTAAGATATATAAATTACTATTGCCTTGTCTCTGACATGTCCAAATCAGTTTCTATAAACAATTCACATCAAACCTAAGCTTTGTCCTTGTTCTTTCCTGCCACATTGATATCTGAGCATTTTCAGTTTTGTCTATAACATAACCAAAATACTCAATTTTTTATTTTTAAGTTCCCTATCATAACCATAAGTTTCTATAATTGTTCACCCTTTAAACAATTTGAAAACAAACCAAAATATCTCAGCGTGCAAATTGTATGACCTAGTGTATATGTTTGGTTCTATTTCTAAAGAGATCATAATTGATTCTAAAGATGTAAAATTCATTCTGACATGTTTGGTTACTGTTTAGTAGAATTGATTCTGCCTCCATAATTGATTTTATTTGAAGTTAGAATTTATATCCTTTGATTTTAAAATTGATTTTCATACATATGTTTAATCAGAATTACTTTTAACCAAACAAACACACACGCCTAATCTCTTCAAAAGTTTAAGTTACCAACATTTATTTAATACACATTTTACAACATAAGTTTTTTACACGTATCGATCAAGATCAAACTTTTGATAAAATATATAATAAAACCAAATATCTATCATTTATGTCCCACAGTTTGTTACAACTATCAAACATATTTATGATCATGTTCAATTATTCATGTGATGAAGTACACAAGATGGAAAATGATGGACATTGACTGTGCCTTGGGGTTGGCCCTTTTCACTTTTAGACAAAATCTCTTTAAGCTTCCAATGTGGTGTGGTAAATAATTTTTGTGACCAGAGAGAGTAACTTGAAACTGATTACACGTCAAATAAGGCTGTGAGGTAAGTGAGTTTGAAACATGATAGTGGCAAAAAGTGTCTAAAAACAACTGAACAAAGAAAAAGTTCAGAAAGTATGTCTCACTTGTTATGGTTTGTTTTTTCTTTCACATTATTTTCAGATGTTTAACTACAATGTGTTTCTTTTCAAGTCATGTGAAACAAAAACATTATAACATGGAAACCTTGATAATTAAATCGGCCCACCTCTTTTTATAGACAATGTTGCTAATTTGGCTCCTTGACTTCCTTGTTAATATAAAGCAAAATTTTATTTTTTGGTCTTTTACGTATAACAAAAATATCGGATTAGTTTTAAGTTTTTTAAGTTTGAAATAGGTCTTTATTATTCTTTCAATGACCTATTTGAACATAAAAACATACATTTTTTTTAAATAGGTTCATTAAATTAACAACTTAAAGGACTTATTTGAAACTTAAAAAAACATATTTGAAACTTTGAACAACTTAAAAAACTTATTTAAAACATGAACCTATCTTAAATCGGATCAAGGTTAACACTGATGATGCTTTGACAAAAAAATTCTTTGAAGTCATCTAATGGTGGAATTTTTCAAAGATTCTAATAGTGTATGTTTAGGATGTTTTGCTCAAAACTTGAGCACTCATTCTTCTTTCTCTGCTCAACTTTTAGCTGATATTATTGCTATTGAGATTGCATCGTCTAAATGTTGGAACAACTTTTGGTTGGAGACATATTCTCAACCAATTATGCTGGTTTTTCAGAAGAATTCAGTTGTTTCGTGGGAGCTAAGAAATTGATAGATAAATGACTTGAAAATAATAAAAGGAATGAATTTTTATTTTTTTTACATACATCTATAGGGAAGGGAACTCATGTGCTTTTGTTTGGTTCATTTCCCTCCCTGATTCCATTAACATAGAATACATCAGAAGTACGTTAAAATTGCCCAACTATAGGCTTATTTCATTTTAAAAAGATTTGACCTAGTTCCCATTTTCCATGTTTATGTATTCCTTTCTTTTGGTTCATGAATTAGGGTTATGCTCTTTGCATAACTCTTGTTGAAAAATGGCTTTAAGTTAGGTTCAGAATAACCAATTGTACGAGCTTGCATTTGATTTAAAAATTGTTAGACTCAAAAGTGAAGGAATATAATTTCGTATTTCATTGAAGATAGTTGGGATTAGGGTTGTTCTTTTTGGAGGAAGAAAATTTCAATTTTTAATCAAATTTAAATGAAAGGTTTAATATTTTTAAAGTTTTAGTTATTAAAATGATGTTTTATTATATTATTTAGGGTTTACTTAATTTAACCGAATAATGTAAAAAGACCTAAATGCCATGTTGGGTGCTAGAGAATTAGTGAATGTGACGAGGTTGGGCACATGGAATTTCTATTATCCCAATCAACAAAAATTTATCAAGAGGTACTAAACTTGCTTACAATGGATATGTGGGGACTAAGGGTCCATTTGATGGACAAGAAAATAGACAAGATAGGATAATTCTATCATATTTTGTCTTAATTTAGTGTTTGATGACACAATATGATATGATAAATTGATCTTAAAACTTATCTTATCTTGTCTATGTAGTTATAATTCCTGCCCTGAGTATGAGCTGGGTTATAAACCAGCTGGAATGATAAGAAAATTGTTAGTCAATATGATGGATATAACGATAAGCTAGGGGGTGAATAACTTCTTCCCTTTATTAACTTGTCAAAAACGTGGTTTTGAAATATTCGAGATTGCGCACAAGATACGAATGATAATAAGCAATACAATGTGTAAAGAATGATTCAATTTAAACGAGAGATTCATGTAACACTACTACAGAAATGATTTTTTACATCAGTTGAAAATGATTTTTCACATCAGGTTGCGACTGATGTGAAATCTTGAATTTCTACATCAGGTCCGCTTCCACTATTGTAATAAACGCACTTTGAAATTTAACACTAGGGTTTTCACATCAGTTATACGATAGACACTAATGTGAAATATGTATATTTCACATCAGTTTTCAAAACCACTGTAGTGAAATAATTTTATTTTTTTCTAAATATTTTTTTTAAATGGCTTATCAAATAAGTTTGACACCTGCTCTTTTATTTTATATTAATAAAATGAAAACAAATCATGGATAGTTTTAATGCCAAAAAAAAGTTATATTATCTAATTGGATATTACATAATCAATCCTCAATTTTCCACGTCAATATTCCAATCTATAAAAGAGGCATATGAATACAATATAGCTGGGAATATTCCAATAAAACAACTTTAAACAGAAATTTCAAACAAAAAAAAATCCACAGCAGAATCATCATTGTAAATATGCTAAGCTTCAGCTGCAAAAAGCATCTCATCTCATCTCAGTCATAAGCACCGACAATATCTCATCTCAGCCACATCATAATCAATTTTCAGCTGCAAAAAACAAAATCAATTGAAAAAGTTAACTCAACTACAGAAATGCACTTGACACACCAAAATCATCACGCATTAAGACAGCTAAAAGTCTGTTCAAAATTCTACTCTCTCTACAAATGTCAAATTATGAGATTGGCTTTGAAACATACCATGTAAATCCTAAACTTTATACAAGTCAAGAAAACAAGTTGCCCATTGGTTTCGCAAATCATATAAGTCATCTTCAATTAATGTCGTTGGATCATTGAATACCTACAATGTGTAGGTTAATATAAGGAATTAATATTAATAAGGATATGTTTATATTTGGCAATACATATAGTATAAACATGTTATAAAATTAAAATACCTCCATCCAAGACTTAGTAATATTAGCAAAGATGATATCTAGCATATTCTTCATCACATAGTATCCACAATCATTGCCATTAGGTTGCTTTCTTGGCTACAAATGAATAGCCATTTTTATATAGTGATTAGATCATATAAAAAAAACAAATTTCATTTATTAACATAAAAAAATGACAGAATCTACACCATACTTACTTTGGGACGAAACCATTTATCCTTCTTTCTATTGCCTTGAGCAAGTTGATGAACCTCTAAAGCTCTGTGTCAACCAAATTAAAAAAATCATCAAAGTTATACATTTTAGTGTTGTAGGAAGTAATATATCAAATACAACGTACACTTACTTTGAAACGATCTTAATCATTGCTTCATTAACATCTCGGTGCAATGAACAAAGGACAACTAAAGTATTGTCCTTGGGACAAATAATTATTAACTATCAGTGTCCTCTGCACACGTAGAAGAACAATTATTAAGGTTTAAGCTATCAAAGATAAATAAGAAAAATATTAATTTAAATTTATACTTACTTAAATAGATATGGTGCTAAGTAACACACTTTGTTCAAATCACTCAACCTAGTTTGTCTGTGTCCCTGAACTTTACTTTTAGTATTAGGATCAGTTGGATTAAAATCCAAGCATACTGGGTCCAAAATCCAAGCATACTCCGGTTCACCATTGAATGCTTTCCTCATCTTACGATATGGATGATAACGTTTTAGAAATTTTTGATGCCCAAGATAAACAGTCTTGCTTCCACGTTTCAGTTGATGATAACATGTTTTATCCTCACATATAGGACACACTTTATGCCCTTTAACTGTGTACCCACTCAAATTACTGTATGCCGGAAAGTCGTTGATGGTGCAAAACAACATGGCACGCATGTTGAAATGTTCACTGGAGTACGCGTTAAGAACATCAACTCCTTCTTCCCACAACAATCTTAAATCATCAATCAATGGACTTAGATAAAAATCTATGTCGTTACCTGGTTGATATGGGCCCGAAATCATCATTGATAACATAATATATTTACGCTTCATGCACAACCAAGGAGATAGATTGTAAATTATCAAGAGAAAGGGCCATGAAGTATGTTTACTACTTAGATTACCATATGGATTCATTCCATCAGTAGCAAGTCCAAGTCTAAGGTTTCTTTTCTCTTCGCCAAAAGTTGAAAACAAAGAATCGATTTTCTTCCATTGCAAAGAATCGGCTACATGGCGAATTTTTCCATCACGTTTTCTCTCATCTGCATGCCATCTAAGTTTCTTTGCGTCCTTTGGATTAGAGAACAATCTATTGAACCTGGACATTATTGGTAGGTACCAAAACACTTTGGCAGGAGGACCCTTTGTGCTCGCATCATCTCTTGATCATCGTCTTTCTTTTTGTAGCGTGACACCTTGCACTTCGGACAATGATCATGTTTTTCAAACTCTTTTCTATATAAGATGCAGTCATTAGGGCATGCATGTATTTTTATATACTCCATACCCATACTAGATGGCCCCTTATTTCTTCCTTAGTAATGTTTGGCTCCCAGTTCGCACAAGAAACACAAGGACACAGGAAAAGTCCATCATTGTTTGGAAGATTTTGTTCAGCAAATTGTAGAAATTCTATCACTCCATTATCAAACTCTTCACTTAATCGATTAGCTCTCATCCAACTACGATCCATAATGACGCACTGAAAATGAACACACACTGAATTAAAGAATTGTGGTGCCTACATAACTATTAGAACTTAGAAGACTTGGAGTTTGACCAAGTAAAAAACTTGGTGCTTAAGCTACGTAACTACTTACGCGGAGGTACGAGATTACTACTAGCTAGAAATCTCTTAGATGTCACGCAAAAACTGCTATAATTTATTAAGCTCAACTAGGTGTAAGGCACACCTAAGAACGCAAGGAACCAAGCAGATACAACCGATAAAAACACGGTGATTCCCTAAAATAGCCAAAAAAAGAAACACGTTTTTGCTGCTATAACAACTATCAAAGCCCGGCAGAAGCGGACAGTCACAAAAACTGCCGCACTAAACAATAAAACTATACATGTGCATAAGTTAAAGAGTGACATGTTAATTTTTTCCATTCTAATTCTAATCTAAACAAAACAAAGATTATTCAAATGTTTAAGAGTCTAACTTATGTAGCTAATGAAGTGATGTATGGTGGAGCCACGTAACACCACTTTAATTTGTCTTCTAGTGTACCTACATCAGAAACCCCATATATCTTCGTTTTCAAGTATGACCAAAACAACACTTTCTAATATTACATAAATTGATTAACTATGTCAGTTATTAATTAACTTTAACTAATCAATCTTGCATGAAAACTGATGGTATAATAAATGACACTAATCAATCTTGCATGGAGAAACAGTCTTACCTTATATAGAATCTTCTTGCTAGCAAACTGAACAAGTGCAGCTGATCCTACAAGTTTTTAGAATTGTTTCTATCTACAATTTGAGGAACATCAATAAACAAATAGTCAGTTCAGTCAAACCAAACAATTTGAGGAACATCAATAAACAAGAAGTCAGTTCTATCTACAATTTGAAAATATACACTAAATCATACATAAAAAACAAACATATTTTTGAAAATATACCCTGGATCATGACAGTATGTTAAGCACATGGCATGACGTAAGTGGATCCACCAATATCAACAATTAGCAAGTAAAAAAAAAAGGAAATCATAATAGTTAAACATAGAATAGTAAATCGACAATTAACATCTGATAGCACATGAGGTAATATCAACTACACAACACCTTAATAATGTTTCTACTCTATATTTTATCCATTGTATCTTATAATCTTATATTCCATTTATTAACCACTCTCAATAGATTTTAACATTAATCAGGACATGTGTGTACTTTATGTATATTTGAGAATTGGAATTGTGTCTTAGCGTGCTTGACTCATACCCAAAGTATAATGTACAAATAAATAAAAAATAGGTCCTATTCTCAATAGCTTTCTCATGATTCACAAGATTCCTCACGAAATTACCCTAAGGTTTGAGTTTTCTGCAGTCATATGTTTTGTAAATTAAGTTTCTATAACTCAATCATATAAGATGGTTCTTCTACAAATTGATTTCCCTAAATAACAACATATGGGAGGTTAAGAATTCAACGTTTTTGTCATTCTTTCCTATGTCCTGTTCAGACAGTAAGCTAGCTAAGCAACTTGTTTTCAATTCATTATCAACAAATAGTTTCAACCTGAAAATGAGATAGCAACAAATATTTTCTACCAAAAAAAAAAGAATGCAATGGATATAAAGATCATCGATCATATAAGTGTTTATTTAAACCTATAGTTTATATCATTATAACTCATGGTTTACATTATGTGAAGCCAATACAAATATTAACATAATTTCAAATCTGAACTCTCCATTCTTCAACATCCTGAGCACATATCACACATTATATTTGAGGACATGTGTTGGTACTTGGAAAGTTCCATTAGGATACTCAGTATAACATGAATAAAAATACAAGTAACACTCAACAAATATGAAATTCTAATTGACAAATCAACAATAATAATCAAAATAAAATCAAATAAACACATTTATACAAATTATATACTTGTTCTATCAAACAAACCATAAAAATAATACAAATGAAAAGAAACATCTGATAGAAAAATAAAAACGTAAGATCTGGTCAAAAGGAAGAACAAGTACCTGATTAGATTATAAAATTTCGCAGCTTTCAAAACCTTAAAACCCACCAAGATCAAATCAAACTAAATCTACAAAAAAAATCACACAAATCAATAAACCCCAAAACCCGTCATTTAGTTCAATAAACTCAAATTCAAAAATCAATCTAAAATTATTCAACAATAAACTAAACCCTAAAATTATTTCACACAATCAGCTTAAACCTAAAATTATTTCAACAACAATAACAACAAAGCAGTTAAGATTAAAGGGAAGCTAAAATGAGTGTTAAAGAAAACTTACAGGTTTGAAGAGTGAATAAATCAGAAACAAGTAACAAAACGAAGAAGGGTTTGTCGTTTTCACCCTTATTGATTGATCGAAGAAGAAGTGAAAAACAAAGAAGGGATTGGTGTTGTGTTTGGTTCGATTGAGAATTGCAATTGGGAATTGTGATTGGACGGTGGTGGACGATTGGGAATTGGAAGAAGTGAAAAAGTGAGGAACGAAGAAGAAGTGAAAAGGCGTGGATGCGTTTTTACGATAGAGGAAGGGATAAGGTAAAGGTGAAAATTTGTTTTTACCTCAGGCAGTTCTCACCCACTGATGTAAAAATAAGTTAGCCAAAGTTTTCACTTAAATTGCGAAAATGCCACCGCGTGTTTTTCCCTTCAATTCAATTATGCACTGATGTAAATGTTATATGCTATTAGAAATTTCCTTCATGTGCTTTTGTCAACTGATATAAAAACTCACAGTGTGTATCTTTCCCTTCAGATATTTTCCGTGCTGATGTGAAAACTAAAACCCCCTTGATGTTAAATGTATATTTTGTAGTACTGTAACACCCTGTTTTTTGCTAGGATTATTTATTTATTTATTGATTATGTTTGATTGCTTGTTTGTATTTTTAATTTGGGATTAGTGGATTTTTAGACGAGAACGTTATTTTAGTCATTTTAGGACTAAGGGCATTTTGATCCTTTGATGAGTGAGGGTATTTTAGTAATCTTAGAATTGAAGGGTATTTTAATAATTTTGGTGCGATGAGTTATTTTAATGGAGTTAGTAATAGTTTGAGAATAATTAAATAAGATGGTGGTGTATGAGTATTTAATGGGAGATTTTAATAAAGTAATTTTGTAGTAACATTTTAACGAGTGGAGATAAGGTACTAGGCTCATTAAGTATGAGGGAAACCTAAACCACTTAATGAGACTATATAACGATAACTCTGGTAAAAAAATTAGGATTGAGCATTCATTTCACACATTTCACAAAAAGTGGCTAGAGAGAAAAAATAGCGAGATAGAGAGAAGAAGAAAGAAGAGGAAGAAGATCTTAGAAGAGGAAGAAGAGGAGAACAAAGTTAGGAAGTTAGTTAGAAGATGAGATTGAAGCTTTAAGTTGAGCTTTTGAGATATTGTGGTAAGGGGGATATGTTTGTTCTCATATATAATTAGCTATAATCATATTTTTAGCTTTTGGGTCATGTTTGTTTTGATTAATTTGTGAAATTGATGATTATGTGAGATGAAATTCGTGCTTATAATTAAGTGTTAATTATGGGTATGATGAATTTTGTAGAATTAAGTTGTTTATATGCTTAAGTTGTGGTTGATGATGTAAAATAAGTTGTTTTAGAGAATTTTGTTAAATTGTGTGAAAACCATGAATTTTGTTGATGATTATTATTCAAAAATGTTTTAAATTACTTGTTGAATCATTGAGTATGTTTGAATATTGATGGGTTATGAATTGTTGTGGTTGATTGTGAAGTTTGGTTTGAATTGTGAAGTTTTTGTGAAAAATGAGTATGATTATGAAAACTTCATTCATTTATGATATGAATCCATGTTTAATGTGTTTTAATTGTTCCTTATACTTATGTTATCTATTGATGAAGTCTGTGCAACGATTTTGGGTCAATTGAAATTAAAATTGGGATTTTGGGGTGTTTTTGGCGTGAGTTCCCGAGAGGGAACCCATTTTTTGGGTTTTCTGTTCTTGTCAATCTCGCCCAACGAGCAGGTGTGTGCCATGGCGAGTTGTGCTGAACAGCACACGCTATTCTGTACATCCCAGGCCTTTCGGGTTGTTTTTGGATATCCTCAAGTGTTCTTTTTGTGGTGTTTTGATGTTGTTTTGACTAATATAGTTGCTGGAACATCGTTTACTTGGATTTGAATTGGTTTTATTAATTTGAGACGAACTTTGAATAAGAAATGAACATGAATTTGAAATAATTGAATGATGATTTTTCTCAAATGAAATGATGATGTTATGATTGATTTTCTGTAAAGATGAACTTAGATGAAACATGTAGGTTTGATAAAGAACTATAAGAGCATGCAATTTGGTTTTTGATGAAAAATGTGAAAATAGACGAACTTTGGTGAAATGTTGAAATATGACTTGTTAGTTTGCAAATGGCTTTATGCTCGTGATAATATGTTGGATTATGATTGAATTGATGATTAATATGCATGAGATACGATGGATTGTGTGAAAGCGAAAAATAGACGAATTTTAGAGAAAAATTGACGGACTTTGATAAATGATGATTTACGCTAAGTTAACTTGTAAATGATGGTTAGCTACTGTTTAGGTGATGTTTAATGATTGAATTGATGATGATTTTGGTGAAGATCATTTATTGATAATAATAAATTCATGTATGTATGATTTGGTGATGTATATATGTATATAATGGTGATGAATATTGTTGATGCATATTGTTGATGAATATTGTTGAAGGATATTTTTGATAAATGTTGTTGATGAAAATTGGTGATGAATATTGTCGATGGAAATTGTTGATGACTTGTGTTTAGTGTATGAATATATGCGATGTTGAGTCATATGTTCATGCATTCATGGTCAAATCCTATTGTCGATGACTATTGTTGATGGTTATTGTCGATGGCGGATCTCGGTAAAATTAACTCTGATATCTAGGACATTGCATGCATATAAATCATGTGAAATGTCTCATACTTAATTATGTGACCTTGGAGAATATGTGTATTGATGTGATGTTGTGTACTTGATATAATTGTTTGGTGATATTTGTACACTCGAGATGATGTTATGGAGTTGTTAATAATGTGATGACTTGCTGATGTTGTAAAGATTTATTGAAGATGATGTTCATATGATGCTAGTATTCTTGGAATGATGAATTTTTACATATGTATGATTTACTTGAATCCTAGAATGTTATATTTGTGCTTACACCATTTATGTGAATATTATCTAACCCTCAGTAGTCGTTTGGTTGACCGCCTCACCATTTTTAAAAATGGTGTAGACGTGCAGGCTTGAAATTGTTCATGGAGACGTGAGTACCCGTGGCTTGCATGGCGCACTCCTCGTTTTTCTTTACTACATGGAGTCTAGTATATCCTCTAACTTGGATTTTTGGGATTCCATGTTTATTTATTTTGAGATTATGTTGAGACTATATTGTTTATGTATTATGAGACTTGAGATAGGTTGTTGAGATTTTGTTATTAATCCACTTTGAGATTTTGGATGTATCTGAGATATTTGAGATGTTGTTTTTATTCTGCTGCAAGGTTTATGAAAACTGAATTACACATGTTTTGAGAAAATGATGACGTAACATCTTAAACTCTTTTAGTTAATTGATTTATTTGCATTAAATATTGCTTGTGGGGTTCAAGAGTGTTATGATTCACACTTGAATTGAATATGACAATCAATTATCAATACACAAAATAATCCAAAAAAAACCAATAACTATGTCAAACCTAACTTTAAACAAGAAACAATTACCACAAGGAATAAGCTACTTTGATATATGATGGAAGATTATCAACAAGTTAATCTGCAATATGCAAGGTGATTGAATTGATGATGTATTCATCACAACAATGACCAATGGAGATTAGGTTTTAATAAAATATTCAATCACAATCATATAGTAATTAAGCTAATCAATAAACATCATATATCAAATTTAAGTGTTTAAATTAAAAAGTTAAAGGAGAAGAGAACACCAAGGGGGTGTTTGTTTGAGGGTTACAAAAATAATTCCCAGGAATCTAAGGTTGGAACTGAATATTCTTTTGTTTGGTAAATGAGAATAACACAAATATGCTAAGGAATACATTTTTTCCAGGAAAACCTTTTACCCAAGTTCTACCCACTTTTCCCCCCTTTTATTCACATCAGATAGCTTGAGAAAGTTTTATTCCCAAGGAATGGAAACCCATGATCTACAATAAAATATCATTCCCGCCCTTGCCATTCCCGCTATTCTTTTTCCCTGATTATCGCTAAACATTTTCATCCATGATATTCTATATATAAAGCAACTCATGATCTTTGTGTGTTCATCAACTGCTTGCTAATTGGGTTTTTGATTTCACTCTTCTGTTCAAGGTACCATCTAATTTCATCTCAATTCTTCCATTACTCAATATAGATTTGATGATTGATATCAATTCTCTGTTTTTTGTCTTTTGTTTGTTGCTTATTGCTTTGTCTCAACCAATTTTTGTTCATTTTTTATGAGAAATTTAACTTAGTTTTGTTTCATATATTTGTCTCCTCTATTTGGCAATTCTTTTGTTCTTTTTCCATGATGAATCGATGCAATAAATGGTTAGAGACAACTTGTTTTTATTAACCCACCTTCTTCTAACTTTCCCCAAAATATGCTAATAACCATGAGCCTGAATTCTTTGTTCGTAAGACATCAGCATTTGCTAATAATAACCCATAAGCATGTGTTAAAACTCTAATTTTGAAAATGAAGTATATAACATGTTCTTTTTTCAACTTTTATACTGCTTAATATTATCCATAGATAATGTTCCCAAATGTGAAATAATATCTAAGAAAATGAGATTTGTCAAATTTGAAATCACTATATATTTGGATGTTTGTGCTCTCTTTAAAATGTTATATATATGATGTAATTCCTATGTTTCTAATATAGTATTATGATGTGCAACAATTTTTTTATCATGACACATTTGATGGAAACGTGTGAAAGGAAGAAAAAAAATTATAGCAATGTTTATGATTATATGGAGATGTTGAATTACTTTATGTTGATGACAATTGTGTTATGCTACCTTGAGTTAAGTAAGCATTTAAAAAAGTGAAAAAGGTCATGAGATTTTTATGAAAGAAGTTTAATCAGAGAAGTCCATTTTTGTAGAACTAATTACATGAGTGATTTGGCTTGCATTGAAAATACAAGGATGGATATAGATGTTTTCCATAAACTATGTGACATGTTGCAAGTTATTGGAGGATTGCTTCATACTCGACATATGTGTGTGAAGGAGTTGGTGGCCATATTTTTACATATATTAGCACATCATGTTAAGAATAGAATGATTAGTAGGCATTTCAGTAATGTATTATTGGCGGTTTTAAAGTGTCACAAGGAATTGCTAAAACAACCTAAACTAATTTTGGAGGGCAACACATATGAACGATGAAGTGCTTTAGAAATTGTTTAGGAGCTCTTGATGGCACTTACATCAAAGTCAATGTGCCTGAAGTTGACAAAAGTATGTACATAACAAGGAAGGGTGAGATAGTTACAAATGTATTAGGCGTATGTTCACCAGAGTTACAATTCATATATGTTTTACTGGTTGGGAGGGATCAGCTATTGACTCTATAGTCCTTTGAGATGCTATTTCTCGACCAAATGGTTTAATGGTTCCTTAAGGTACCACTACAACATTTTTGAGTTTAGACCACACTTGACTTACCTACGGCAAAAAAAGATGGCTTATAACATGAATAAGCCATGGATTTATGAAGTATGGCATAAAAATTACATATTTTGCACACCTTTTGACTTTCAACGAAAATCGTGCTCTATTACATTATTGGCCACACATTAGCCATGAATAATAACTGTGTCCTGTTCAAAGATAAAAATTCGTGCCCTAAAACCTTTCCCATAAATCCTAAAACAAGTAATGGGAATGAAAAAACTGATCGTATCTTTCAATTTTGGGCTCTTAATAATTTAATAATTAAAAAATAATAAAACATTACTTGTTTAACAAAGATAAAACATATCTAAAATAAAATATATCTTAAACCCCTTTCTCTCTCTCCTACAACCCTTTCTCACCCACAAACGCTTTCTCCCCATCGCAACTCTCTATATAGCCGGCAGTTCCCTTGACGACAGCCAACCTACAGTTCTTTGCCAAACTCTGAAATCGCAACTCTCTCTGTAGCCGGCACTGTAGCACGTCGTCGCTTCTCTGTAAGCTTCTCTCTGTTCGCCGAACCCTTTCGGTAAGATGTTTAATTTCGTTGATTCTTATAAACTGCTTAATAGAAAATAATTTAGGGATTTTAACTAGAACCTTGTAAATTAACTTATTAGAAATTAATTTAGAGATTTTAGATAGAAACATTAGGATAACACGATTCACATTATTATACTTATAGAAAAACTCTTAGAACTGTGTTTGCTTATGTATGCTTGTAGTTTTGTACATTTGAAGCTTTGATTCATTTTCTCATTCCATGAAACTGGGTTTCTTAAATTAGGGTTTTTTCCCTTAAAATCTAATCATATTAAATTGATTGATTGAAAATGTTATTAGAACTTTGAATAAAATAAGTTTGGGTCATAAATATGAATAGTTTCAATTAACTCCTTTTTTTTTCTTTTCAACATGTCCATATTAAAATCATGTTCGATGTCCGTGTCTATGCTTCATAGATTACTAAGGGTGATCAACTTTGTTTGTTATGTTTGTCAATAAAATAATCTGTTTTTTATGTTTTTCTTTGTAAAAATAGTGGCCGAACCGTGGTGTAAGGCTTTGGCCACATATTTTCTAGCTTTGGCTACCCTTTTTGAAGTTTGGCTCAAGTTCAAAAATGTTATAGTGTACAATAGTATAGATTAATATAAAAATAAAACATATCTTGCATAGTTTATGGATATCAACTTCAGTTTTATTTATGATTGGGTATTATTATTTATGTGATGCTGGATACATGAAAGGGGAATGATTTCTTACACCTTATAGAGGTCAAAGATATCACCTCAGTGAGTGGAGGAATGTATTACAGCAATCTATCCCTAAAGAATTTTTCAATATGAAACATTCTTCAGCTAGGAATACAATAGAAAGATGTTTTGGACTTTTGAAAGGACATTAGACTATACTAAGAGAGATGTCATTTTATCTCGTAAAAACTCAATGAAGAATAATAGCTTCTTGTTGTCTTCTCTATAATCACATTCGCAAAGAAATGACATTGGATCCTTTAGAATTGAATTTAGGAAATGATGAGTTCTCTGATGAAGTCATGTATGGTAACATGATAACTACGGTGGAGCCAAGTACAACATGGAGTCAATGAAGAGATAGTTTTTCATTAGATATATTTAATAGGTGGAGGGGTGGAAATCATTGCAAATTTTCATGTTTTTTATTTGACATTTCAATTTAATTTTTATTTTCAATGTACTATTGACTTTGATTTAAAAGTTTCATTAATCAAATCTATTTCTATTTATGACTTTTTATTCGTAAAAAATGTGACTTTTTTTTCTCCGTAAAATATGTATTTGTAATATGATTTTGATTTTTTTTTTTATATATTTTTACATGCACACACTTGTTTATTTGTTGAATAGATGGACGGGTCCTCTAAAAATCAAAATGTAAAAAGCACAAAGCGACGATGGACTCTGAAGAAGATGGAGTGTTAGTGCAAGGTTTGTTGCAATTAGTGTAGGATGGTTGGAAGGCTGATGCAAGCTCATTTAATCCTGGGTATACTAAAGTATTGGAGAAATATATTCGCAACAAATTCTCAAGTTGAACACTAAAAGTCAACCCACATATTGAATCAAAAGTGAAACTACTTAAAAGACTATTCTGCAATCAAAGATATTGAGGGACTAAAGCGTAGATTTTAACTTAAGAGGGGAGGGGAATGTAATTCAAGCTTCCCTCAAGGGAGGAGAGTGAAATATTTTCTAATATGTTTTGAATAAGAGGGGAGGGGAGTGTATATTTAAACATAAGAGGGGAGGAGAGTGTAATTCAAACATCTTTGAGGGGAGGGAAGTGTAATTTACTCTATTATTTTTTAAATTATATATATATTGAATTACTAAGTTAATTTGTTAGTTTTTTTTTGTTAAATTAAAAAATTTGAAATACACACACGTGCCACTATCCTATTCTTATCATGTTCCTTATCATATCATGTCTCTATCTTATCTTGTGCATCAAATGAACCCTAAATTCTTATTAAAATTTAGGGTTAATTATTTTTTGGTTCCTATAAATATTTTAAATTATCATTTTAGTCCTCTTAAAACTTTTATTTGACTTTTAGTCTCTCAAAAAAATTTCATCCATGCTTTTGGTCCCTGCTCTTAAGTTTGGTCATGTGCACCCCTCAAATTTTTAGTGAGTTTTTGCATAAATGTATAATAATATTATAAGAATCTCTTCAAAAAAATATTGAATTTTTTAACAAAACAAAAATTAACTGTGAATTTTTAAACGCAAAAACATAAAAATCTTGTTTACTTCATGTTTTGTAAAAAGATTCTATCGAAAGAGATTCCTATGATATTCTAAAAATGATTGTGAACAAAATTCAATATTTCAAATTATACACATGAATTAACATAAAAACAGGGATCAAAAGTGTCAATGAAATTATTTGAGGGGGCTAAAACTCAGAAATTTTTTAGGACTAAAATGAATAGTTGAAATATTTATAGAGACCAAATGATATTTTTATTTAACCCTAAAATTTAAGTAGTATTAAAATTGTAAGGACCCAATTTATAGCGACAATACATATTTAAGCCTAATCATGTGGTGATGAATTCAACCTGTGCCTTGATCGTTTGAAAATCCACTGTTAGAGAAATATATACAAAACTCAGATATACTTCAGATAATCATAGATACGACTTTCCATGAGCTGACAAATTTTAGGGCTTTTTCCATGAATTGTTGCATTGGTATGACTTTCGCTTCAAAGCAAACACAATTTATGTCCCATTAGACTTAAGGGTTAATTAAATTTTTAGTCCCTATAAATATTTACAGTTTTGTTTTCAGTCCCTACAAAATAAAATCACACTTTTTAGTTCTTATAAAATTTTCCATCAGCATATTTAGTCTCTATAAAAAATTTTCCATCAGCATATTTAGTCCCTGTAACAAATTTCATCAACATTTTTGGTCCCTAAAATGCTTGAGGAAAATGTCACAGAGACTAAAAAGTGTGATTTTATTTTGTAGGGACTAAAAACAAAACTGTGAATATTTATAGGGACTAAAAACTTAATTAACCCTAGATTTAACAATTTCAATAGTTTTTTTTTTTTTAGGAAAACAATTTCAATAGTTGCATTGTTGTTACTGTTTTATGAAAGAAAAATGATATTTGTACAACCATTTTTTGACAATTTTTAAACAACCTTCTCTTTCATACTCATATTATATTCTTATTCTCACTCTTTCTTTTTCTCTCTCCATTGTTTTTGACCAATAAAAAGAGAGAAAAATGAGGTTGTCATAAAAGTTGTTAGCATATGGTTATTCAAATATCATTGCTCTTTATGAAATGTTCAAGCAAATTAACGAAGTATATTGAGGCTTTGTGGTTAAATATGACACTCAAAAAGGATGCAAACCGTATTTATGTTGCCTTAAATACAATCTTTGAAGGAGTGAGTGGTTATTTCACTTTGCTAATACTTAAACAAGGTAAATTATATTTTGAATGAGAATCTTATTCTAAAACCTTGATCTTTAGTTAGCAAGTCCTTTACTAGAGACGCATGAATATTATTGGGCTAAGGAGAGATATTTTAAATCTATATTAAAATGTCAACTACTTATCTTCCCAAATTATAATATTTTTCTCATTATCAATGCTCTAAATACTACCTTTATGAATAATGTATGATCTAATTAATACTTCTACATTATGAATTATCAATGCTCTAAATACTAATTCAATAATGCATGCTCTAAATACTACCTTTATGAATAACTCTTAAATCATATTTGGGATAGACTAATACTTTGCTTTTCTTCTACATTAGTTATTTCGAATAATCGAATGTATTTTTCTTTCTCCTTGCTTGCATCCCAACAAAATATTATTGGCAATGTTTTCTTTCTTCTCACATATTATTTCGAAATAAGAAAGCACTTCATGCGTTATAGTTTGGTATCACTTATGCTATTATTTCTAAATCCCTTTTGTATTTCGTATCTATCATGTCATTCCTCATAATATTTGTCAACATATAGTGAAGATATTAGCAAGCTATCAACAAGGTGAAAGATATTAAAAACAATTTAGCAATGAATATTACAAATGCAAACTTAGCATGAAAATTAAATTTTAGAAGACACTCTAGTATATTATAGCTATAAAGCTTTCGAAATAAAAATAATAAACTAGCATCTTTGATTTTTTTTTCTTTTTTATGGAAACAACTATTCATTAACTAGTAAACTAATGATTCTCCCAAGTAAGCACTCAATTTTGAATTTTAATCCATATATGATATATCAATGTACAATTTGGGTTGAAGGTGTTTGAAAAGATTTTTCCTATACTGCAAAATCATCCAAATAGAAAAATAAAATAAGAGAGACAACTCCAAAGGAGCAAACCACATTGTTTTCTACTCCAGGTTCCAATCCACCCAATCAAGAGTTTATAAATTGAAGAAGCTACATTGATGCTCCAAAACAATAGGAATATTTCTGATATTTGCAACAAAATCACAATCTCGTAGAATCTGCATGATCAATCTTCTATGGATGAGAATTGCATTATGAACAAGTATGGTCTTAAGTCGTATTCCTTTTCTTGCGTTTCATGCTAGTTTATACATGAGACCAGAGAAAGTAGTAAACATATAGTTCTTCATATCCATGATTGTCATAATGAATGTTATCAATTCATTTTGATTCATCTTCAACATATTTGATTATGTTTAACCAAATATTTTATGGACATATCTTACAATCAAATATTTACCTTCTTAACTAATGAATGATGATAATTTCTTTTGGAGATTTTTTTTCCGTTCATGAATTATTTAAGAGTTTTAAATTGTTCATTGAATCTGTTCATTTTTTAAGTTTTAAATACCCTTAGTCATTTTTTTTTAAGGTTCCGACCCCATCGAGAAAACTATAATTTTTGCTAGATTATTATCAAATAAAATTGTAGCAGTTAAATCGTTCATTTTCAAGGTGTTAGACTCTTACAAATTTGAGTAGGTTTTTTTTTTTTTTTTGGAAATTCAAATTTCATAACGGTTAATTTAAAAAAAAAAAAAAAAAGAGAAGGATTTTTTTTTTTTAATTCAAATTTTCGAAGGTTTATTTGAGAGCGGAAAAGTAAAATTTAAAATTTGGAGAGGCATATACCCTCAAAACTGATTGGGCACCATTTTTGTATATTGATATAAAAATTTGACTAATAAAAGATAAGATTTAATAATTCATAAAACACTATTTTTTAAAATAAACAAATTTAGTGATATAAATATGAATTTTAGCGTCTTTTTCTCATCATCACGTGGGGAGAGAGAAAATAATAAAACACCAAAGACTTGTGTTTATAGGTGTATGTTGTCTGTATTTGTAAGTACAACATAAGATAGTAGTTGTATGGCTATTTGATATACATGGATTCATGTTTGAACCTTGTATTCATCATATCTCAACACTTAGTGCATGAGTTTCTCTCATATAAAGTACGTCCGAATTTAGCATATTTTTCTCTTCATCATGTGGAGAGAGAGTAATAAAATACCAAATAATTATGTTTGTAGGTGTCATTGATGTTTGTATTTGTAAGTACAACTAAGATAGTAATTGCATGTCTATTTGACATACATGGATTCGTGTTTGAACCTCGTATGTATCATATCTGAATACTTAGTGCGTGAGTTTCTCTCATTTAAAGTACGCCTAAATTTAGCGTTCTCATCATCATATGGAGAGAGAGAGAGAGAGATAAAACACCAAATACTTGTGTTTATAGGTTTTACTAATGTCTATATTTGTAAGTAAAACTAAGATAATAGTTGCATGACTATTTGATATACATGAACACATGCTTGAACCTCAATTTCATCATATCTCAATACTTAGTGTGCAAGTTTCTCTCATATAAAGTACGCCTAAACATCTTTTTCTCATCATCACGTGGAGGGGAGAGAGAGAGAGAATAATAAAATGCAAAAGACTTGTGTTTATAGGTGTTATTGATGTCTATATTGGTAAGTACAACTAAGATAATAGTTGCATGCATATTTGAAATTCATGAATGTGTGTTTTAACCCCATTTCATCATATCTCAACACTTAGTGCGTAAGTTTCTCTCATATAGCATACACCTAAATTTAACGTCTTTATCTCATCATCACATGGGAAGAGAGAAAAATAATAAAACACCGAAGACTTGATTTTATAGGTGACATTGATGTATGTATTCGTAAGTACAACTAAGATAGTAGTTGCATTGCTATTTGACATACATGGATGCGTATTTGAACCATGTATTCATCATATCTCAACACTTAGTGCGTGAGTTTCTCTCATATAAAGTACGCCCAAATCTAGTGTCTTTTTATCATCAACATGTGGGGGGAGAGAGAGAGAGTAATAAAACACCAAATACTTGTGTTTATAGGTGTTATTGATGTCTATATTCGTTACAACATTTAAGATAATAATTGCATATCTATTTGATATACATGAATGCGTGTTTGAACCTCATTTTCATCATATCTTAACACTTAGTGCGTATGTTTCTCTTATATAAAGTACGTCCAAATTTAGCGTCATTGTCTCATCATCATGCAGGGAGACAAATAGAATAATAAAACGCCAAAGACTTGTATTTGTAGGTGTTACCGATGTTTGTATCTGTAAGTACAACTAAGATAGTAGTTGCATGAGTATTTGAAATACATGAATTCGTATTTGAACCTCATTTTCTTTATATCTCAACACTTAGTGCGTAAGTTTCTCTCATATAAAGTACACCCAAATTTAACATTTTTGTCTCATAATCACGCAGGGGGAGAGAGAGAGAGAATAATAAAACGACAAAGACTTAGTGTTTATATGTGTTACTAATGTCTGTATCAATAAGTACAAATAAGATAGTAGTTGCATGAGTATTTGAAACACATGAATGCATGTTTGAACCTCATTTTCTTTGTATCTCAACATTTAGTGCGTAAGTTTCTCTCTTATAATATACGCCCAAATTTATCATTTTTATCTCATAATTATGTGTGGAGAGAGAGAGAGAGAGAAAATAATAAAACGACAAAGACTTGTGTTTATAGGTGCTACAATGTTTGTATCTGTAAGTACAACTAAGATAGTAGTTGCATGAGTATTTGAAATAGATGAATGCGTGTTTGAACATCATATTCTTCGTATCTCAACACTTAGTGCGTAAGTTTCTCTCATATAAAGTACGCCCAAATTTAGCATTTTGTCTCTTAATCACGCGGGGAGAGAGAGAGAATAATAAAACGACAAAGATTTGTGTTTATAGGTGTTACTGATGTCTGTATCCGTAAGTACAATTAAGATGATAGTTGCATGACTATTTGATATATATGAACACGTGTTTAAATCTCATTTTCATCATATCTCAGCACTTAGTGTGTGAATTTCTCTCATATAAAGTACGCCCAAATTTAGCATCGTTTTCTCATCAACATGGGCAGAAAGAGAGAAAATATTAATAAACAACCAAAAGCCCGTTGTTTATAAGCGTTACCAATGTCTCCGTCCATAAGTACAACTAAGATAATAGTCTTATGGATACATGTTCAAACCTTGTATTCATCACATCTCAACGCTTAGTGCCCGAATTTTGTCTAATTTCTTACTTATAGGCATTTGAAGTTCACGCGCCTCATTTGAAACGGTGGAAGTGTAACGCAATTGAGAAACTGCAACTCTGCCAACCAGAGGGAAAACTACGTATGCAGACAAGTTACACAAAAAATATATATATTAAAAATCTCAAAATAAAAAAACATTAAAAAAAAGTAGAAAGAGAGAGAACAGAGAGAGAACATATAGAGAGAGAGAGAGAGAGAGAGAGAGAGAGAAGCACTTTACCACTTTTATACGCAGCACGCATCCATCTTAACAAAAACACAACACAAGCTACAAAGTACAAACAAAGAGTGTTGTGTTTGTTTGTTGTTCAAATACAAGCAAAGTGAGTTTCTTTCACATTCATGTTCATGTCTTTCATCTTCATTCACTTCTTCAACTTCAACATGTTACACAACAATACACTTTAAGGTGCTTTGCTTGCTCAACTTGTACCTGTTTTTTTATTTTATTTTATTTTATGTTTTTTTTTAATATATGTTTTTCAACAATTTGCAAAATCATTACCCTAATATCCCACTAAAAAAATTATCTTTTTTTCATAAGGGTTTTCATTAAGCATCTAAATTTGCTTAATTTCTAAGCTTTGTTAGAAAAAAAATCAAAACCCATTTAGCTAAAAGAAAAAAAAATCATTTTTTTTTTGTTTGTTTTGTTTGAAATCAAATCTGTTTTCTGGGGTAGTGGATTTTGTGGGGAAGAGGGTAAGAAGAGAACAAAGGTGTAAACTTTATGGTCTTTTAAGACTTTTGGGTCATTTGGGTTATTGGTTTTGTGGTCACAATTTTTTGTTCTTTGTTCTTGTTCAAATTGGTATCTTTTTTTGTTTGTTTTTGTTTTTAGATGAAGGCCATGCCCTTAACTTTTGAGGAATTTCAAGTGAAGGGAGTGTTGGATAATTTCTCTTCAACTTCAAATTCAGTTTCAGATTCATTTTCATTGCTTTTGAATCAACCTCAGCAGCAAAATTGGTCATTAGATAAAGAAGATTATTGCTATGTGGAGCCCACTTCTGTTCTTGATTCAAGAAGAAGCCCTAGTCCTCCATTTTCATCTTCAACAATGTCATCTTCTCATGGTAGTGGTAGTAATGGTAATGGTTCAAACAACAATACTTCAATGGTAGTTTCTGAGAACCTTGTTCATCTTTCAAATGATGAGAATAGTGAAGAAAAATGTGGTGGTGGTGGTGGTATGAGAATGGAGGATTGGGAGGGTCAAGATCAGTCACTTTTGAGGTTAATTATGGGAGATGTTGAAGACCCTTCTGCTGGATTGAACAAAATCTTGCAAAGTGGTGGTTGTGGTTCTCAAAATGTTGATTTTCATGGTGGTTTTGGTGTTTTGGATAATCAACAGCAACAAGGGTTGAACATGGACCCTTCGGTTCAACAAGGGAATTACAATGTTTTTCCTTTCATTCCTGAGAATTTAGATGGTCACAATTCGAAATCTGGTCCTGAATCTATGTTTGGAAACTATCCTATGTTGACATCATCATCAACTTCTGGTGTGTTTTGTCCTCAGCAGCAACAGAATCAAGAGTTTGGTGTTGTAGATGAGAAACCTCAAGTTATCAACCCTAATTTTATGGTGAACCATAACCAAGTTCAATTCTCAGAGAATCCTTCGTTTTTTGTTCCATTGGCATATCCTCAAGTGCAGGAGCAACAAGTTTTCGCTCAGAATCAGTTGAAGCGACCGCTTTTCGACACGGTCGGACACAGTTATTCGGTACCGAGGTTACCACTTTTGGATTCTGGTCAAGAAGTGTTTGCTAGGAGACATCAGCAGCAGCAAACACAGCTTCCATTGTTTCCTCATCATCATCTGCAGCAGCATCAGCAACAACAGTCGTCGGTTGTTCCATTTGCGAAGCAGCAAAAGGTGAGTTCTAGTTCTACCGGAGATGATGCAAGCATCCAGCTTCAGCAGAGTATATTTGATCAGCTATTCAAAACTGCTGAGCTGATAGAAGCTGGTAATCCGGTTCAAGCGCAAGGGATATTGGCGCGGCTCAATCACCAGCTCTCACCAATTGGTAAGCCTTTTCAAAGGGCTTCTTTCTACATGAAGGAAGCCTTGCAGTTAATGCTTCATTCAAACAGTAACAATCTCACGGCTTTTTCGCCGATTAGTTTCATTTTCAAAATCGGAGCTTATAAGTCTTTTTCCGAGATATCACCTGTTCTTCAGTTTGCCAACTTTACTTGTAATCAAGCCCTCATTGAAGCCTTGGAGAGGTTCGATCGAATTCATGTTATTGATTTCGATATTGGGTTTGGAGTACAATGGTCATCTTTTATGCAAGAGATTGTACTAAGAAGTAACGGTAAGCCTTCACTTAAGATTACCGCTGTTGTATCACCCTCGTCTTGCAACGAGATTGAGCTCAATTTCACCCAAGAAAATTTGAGTCAGTATGCGAAAGACCTCAACATATCGTTTGAGTTCAACGTTTTGAACATTGAATCGTTGAACTTGCCGTCGTGTCCTCTACCGGGTCATTTCTTTGATAGTAATGAAGCCATTGGTGTGAACTTTCCTGTTTCCAGTTTCATAAGTAATCCATCATGCTTCCCTGTGGCTCTTCACTTTTTAAAGCAGCTAAGGCCGAAAGTGGTCGTAACTTTGGACAAAAACTGTGACCGAATGGATGTTCCGCTTCCCACCAATGTTGTTCATGTTCTTCAATGTTACTCAGCTTTGCTTGAATCACTTGATGCTGTGAACGTGAACCTCGATGTACTCCAAAAGATTGAAAGGCATTACATCCAACCAACCATCAACAAAATCGTCCTCGGTCACCACAACCAGCGTGACAAATTACCTCCATGGAGGAACATGTTTCTTCAGTCCGGTTTCTCTCCCTTCACATTCAGCAACTTCACGGAAGCTCAAGCCGAGTGTTTGGTTCAAAGGGCACCTGTGAGAGGATTTCAAGTGGAAAGAAAGCCTTCATCTCTTGTGCTATGCTGGCAGAGGAAAGAACTCATTTCAGTTTCAACTTGGAGATGCTGATAAGTGCCTAATTATTAAAGGTTGAAATTTCTTAAGGTGGTAACTTTTATGTTGAAGTTTATGTAATTGTTTGTGTAATTTTTTTAGGCTTATTTATGAGATCCATACCCTAATGTTTGTTAACTAAATGGGTCGGTATCTATGATTTCTAAAACTCTATTATTAGTATGATGTCTCTTTGAACATTGGTAGTAGTAATTATGTATGCCTTTAACTGTTTCTCTGTTTTCTTGAACACAATGTTAATTGCTTAGTAAGAAATGAACAGTTTAGGCAAAAATGAATGCTCTCTTTATGGTTTTGTCTTGTCTTTCTTGAGATCTAAGACCGTGTTTGGAAGAGTTCATCTGAGCTTGTCTTATGTTATGTAAACACTCGATCGAGTGTTTGGAAGAGCTTATGAAGTAGCTTGTAGTGTGTTGTCTATTAGCAAAACGGATCCTCGGATGTCGGCTGCAGGGTGTTAGATTAAGAGAGAAACTTCTCTTCGCAATCTGCTGCACCAAAAAACCGGCTGTAGAGAATCCAAGTCCGTCTACTAGATGTTTTTCCGCTGATTTACATATGTGCTTTCATATTGCTTATTGTCGCAAGTTGTTTCTGAGTTTATGCAGAATTTACCTGCATTTGCTCTTTGATTGTTGAAATAGTTAAACTACATATGCTCTTGTATGATAACACCATTCATTGAGCTGAATTTGGCATGATTTTAGTACGTAGCATGAAAATATTGTGTTAATTAAATGTGTGTGTATGCAATTATGATGTCTATTTTTTTGTTGGAATCCAATGCAGTTATGATGTTAGAAGACATTGTATTAAATCTTCTTGAAATTTGATAGATTTGTTGCATTCAATTGGTTTGATGTGACTGTGTTCTGTTAGAACAATAATTAGTAGGTAATATAGTTGGATGGTTTGAAATCATTATTAAATCCACATCCACTTATTGCTGCAGTTATGTCGAAGATTGGACGGTTTAAATTTTAATGCAGATTTTTGTTTAAAAAATTGAACTACTCCATTTGAAATTAAACCGTCTAATCTCGATCCAACATCTACTGATGTGACCGTAGCAAATCCGAATCATTTCCTGTTACATGATTTTTTTTCCTGAATCTATTGAATTTAGGTGTCTTAATTCAATGTTTATTGAAGGCAAATGAAATAAATAGGAAATGCAAATATGTGATCGTTTTAGTCAACATTACATTATGACATCAAAAGAAATTTAATGCATAGTACATTTTTTTTTTTGAAGGAACATAGTACATTTTTTTAGAACCTTTGAAAAATAGATACATTATTTTAGAAGTAGGGTTTGACCTAAATATAAAACTAGGTAATGATTGGTCAAGTTTTTTTCTAATGTTCTAAATGTTGACATATATGAAAAACAATGTACTTTTTTTTTTTTATTGGGGTCTTGTCTACATACAATTCCAAATGCAATGTATTCATATACTTTTTGAAATGTAATGTGCACCAGAAACGTTATGTTAAGTTGTCCCCACAATACAATTAAGGAATCTGTTTATCTTAATCATTACTTTGACCTTTTTAAATTTGTTACTCCTTCCGTCTCAAATTATACGTCATTTTACGACATCAATAAACCATTAATGTTATTTTTTCTATTATATCCTTAATTATTTATTACTTCTTCTTTCAATTCTTCAATTTATCTTTTCCATATTTTATTAAGTACAATTTTGTAAAACAACTCATAATACCACTTTCGTACGTATAATTAATTACATTTTTTAATACGTGTGAAATGTTCAAAACGTGATATAAATTGAGACAAATAGAGTATATATGAAGGCATGAATTTAATAATAAAAGAACATTTGATTTATTATCGTGTACGCAAGAAAATTTGAAGTGATGACAAATGAGCAATTATGTCAATTTAAATATGACCAGCTTCCTAATTTGTCTTGTAAGTACAGTTTTTTCCTTAGAATTTGTTTGTTAGAAAGGGATATTTCATCCAAATTCTTCCAATAAATTGACAAAAATATTGAACTGACCTTGTATTATTTTGCACATGTGAAAAAAAGTTTTTTTTTCTTCCCTTTTGTATATATGATTACATATGAGGTACAATGAAGAAGAAAAGTTGGTTGGTGAATGATTGAATTGAAGTACTACTGACGTGAACATTATACTAATATATATTATTAAGACATGGGTGGAATTATTACAATGCTCAGTTTATTTTTATTTTTTTAAAGGACAATGCTCAGTTTATTTATCAATTGTGATGGATGATTCTTTTTTTCTTTTTTTTTTAAAAAAAAGATAAAGATATTATCACGCATGCCATTCAAGTTTATAAGGGATTTTGGTTAATTTTTCTTTTTGTTTGCATGGCAATTATTTTTGGTAAAGTCGTATTCTCAGCGTGCAACTATCTAGTTATACTAACCTCTCAAGTTGGATAACACCACAATAACTGGTAAAATTTGAGTATAAATTCTTTGATAAAGTTATAAGAGATCACTCAAAGGCGCCTCAAGATGTTGTTTGGCCCAAAGGGCATACGGGGTCTATCATATTGAATGTGGATGGAAGTGCTTTAACAAACCCGAGTGCAGCTGGATTTAGAGGGTTAATAAGGGATCATAATGACAAATTTATCAAGGGTTATTATGGTGGCATCGGTTACTCTAACATTCTTCATGCAAAGATCATGGTTTTGTTTCACGGCATTCAACTTTGTTGGGAACCAGGGTTCAAAGACATTATATGTTATTCAAATTCCCTTCAAACCATTTGCTTGGTCCAAACGGCAAGTGTTAGATATCATCATTATGGAAACAAGATTGAGATAATTCGTCAATTCTTGGCCAAGGATTGGACCATGCAACTTTATCATATTTTTGAGAAGGTAATATGAGTGCAGACGTTCTTGCTAAACTTGGTGCTAGAGCTACTAGTAACTTGGTGATTCTCAACAATCCTTCGATTGAACTTCAGTTAGCCCTTCTTTGCGGATGTCATGGGAGTTTCATACTCTCGTGCTTAGTTTTTTTTTCTCCAGTTTTCTTTCTCCTTTTTTTGTTTTTTTTTCCTCATGTAACCAAAAAAAAAGTTATAAGAGATCTGAATCATTTCATCTAAACACTGTTACGTTTTTAGCATGATAATGTTATTTTAATTGGTTATTAGTTAAAATTCATTTTCAAATAGATTTTTCATCACCATAGGCTAGTTAAGCATGTTATTGGAACCTTGCCCGAGAATAACGATGGTGCCTCCCACTATTACCATTTTCTCTACATATACAAAACTTAAGTCAATCTTTGTTTGTCAATCCAATAAAATAGTCATTATCCAATAAAATATCATTTTAAAATGAGATTATATACATTATCTCTTGTTCAATTGACATGTATGTTAACACTGTTTTTCGACATGTTAACACTGTTTTTATAGGAGCGCACAAAAATAAAATAAAATAATAGCAGCACATAGAGGGGAAATAACGAATTTGAGTCCATGCTCAATAATAGGCACTCAATTACTTCCCCTCATCACTATTATAAACTGAGAAAAAATATAATAAATACTTTTTAGGTTGATTTAATAATTGGTGTATATAATTAGACTAAATACATTATTATAGACAAGATTTACAACTTATTCAATGAACCTAAAGTGTGAATTTTTTGTCAAGTTGTCTAGTGACTAGAGCTCACATATTTTAAATATAAGGAAGTGGGGTGTCCGACATTCGAATCACGAACCCTACATATATTATACAATGTCCCTACCAACTGACATGCATTCAATCAATTATAACTTTCATAGGGTAGTACGAAAATATCTCCACAAATATCTATATGGCATGATTTAAATAGATGCATGTATAAAAAAAATTTACACGATCAATGCATAACAATTAAACTCATTTTATTATTATTTTATGATTTTAAAATGTAAAACTCTGCTACTAAATAGAAAATAGAGAGAAAAGGTCCCATAACTTTGATTATATTAAAATGGATTAAATATTTTTAATATCTCCATGAACTTAACTTAGTTGGTATGAACAATAAAATAATATATGCAGAGGCCAGGGTTCGAACTCCGACCACCCCACTTATTTACTTTATAAAAGTGAATTTTTAACCACTATGCTACTTGACAAAAAAATATTTTTAACAAACGAGAGGAGGGGATACAATTCAACATAATCTTAAGAATCTTGTGTAATTTTCTCTAATATGGATTGCACAACAGGGTATGGAAATGTAATTTTTAACATAAAAAGATAGAGTAATGTAATTTAAACATATCCCAGAAAAATGGGAGTGTAATTACTTTTTTTAAGTAAACTATTTCAAACCATATATCAATATTATAATCACTGTTTATTACACAAAACTAACTAACAAACTTACTCACTATAGATCATAATATTTATTCATTTATTTTTGGTTTCAAACATCCTGCACTTTTTTACAATCTTTTTTACAATCTTATCTGTACTTACAAGACATATATAACGGAAAGGGGTGGCTCAATTTTTATTTCTTCAAAAACTTGAGGAGGAGGAAGATGCCTTGCCCCCAATGCTTTCTAAAGCTAAGTATCTGAACCATAATATGTTCAAGGAATCACTTCCTTCTAAATAAAGATCGAAGACCAATATATAAAACATAAAAGAGGGTCCCAATGGGAAATGATAAATTGATGAAAGAAAAACACAAAAAAGAATATTACAATCTAGGTAATCAAATTTTCTCAAAGTTAGCTGTTAGAAGGTCCGATAAATATGTTGCATGAGAAATGTAAAAGATTGAGAATTTCTACAACACATTTCGTAAACTTTGAAGTTTACGATACATATTCTTTTAAAAAATATTTATCGTAAATTTTGAGTTCACAATTCTAATCTGAAGTATGAACTATCAAAGTGGCTTTTATAGTTATTGTATATGTGTCTTTCATGTAGTCTTATTTCAAAATGATAGTATTCTAAAAATTATCCCAAAAAATAAAAAACTTTACCATAAAAGTGAGAAGTGAAATTTTGTGAGGGGTGTTTTGGGCAATTAAAAAATCTAGGATACAATACTAATTGATGGAGTACATTTAACATTTCTCTTACCAGATTGAATCGTCACTTGTAGGAAAAATTAGATATAGAATTATTTATAAAGAAATAAATCAAAGATAAATATTAGCATAAATAAGTTGACTCATAATAGATAAAAATATATAGTAAAAAAACTTATCGGATTTGACTGAGGCGTGCAAAATGCACTGGGCTTAAGAGTATTTTGCCACCACGGATGGATCATCCGATGT
>Ga0315914_1000240_pt1 | contig 59583 bp, 19 predicted proteins | sample MpolenodulesMG_FD_203920 | JGI IMG/M metagenome (GOLD analysis project Ga0315914, IMG submission 203920) | Medicago polymorpha root nodule microbial communities from Los Angeles, California, United States - elongated nodules | ecosystem: Host-associated > Plants > Roots > Nodule | place: USA...
ACACCTATGATATCCAGCTGCAAGCTCTCTAAACATGGTTCAGACCACTTTCAAGATATCTCTCTATACAGATCAGTTGTGGGCTCCCTCCAATATGCCACTATCACAAGACCAGAAATTGCATACTCTGTTAACAAAGTATGTCAGTTTATGTCTCAACCTCTTGAATCTCATTGGGTTGCAGTCAAAAGAATTTTGAGGTATCTAAAAGGCACTCTAAACTTTGGTTTGAAGTTGTATCCTGCTCCCACCCATAAACCTCTCTCTTTACAAGTGTTTTGTGATGCTGACTGGGCAGCAGACCTTGATGATAGAAGGTCCACATTTGGTTCTGCTATTATTTCCTTTGGTCCTAATGTTATCTCTTGGTGGTCCAGAAAGCAACCTGTTGTTGCCAGATCAAGCATAGAAGCAGAATACAGGGCCTTAGCTCAAGCCACTGCAGATGCTCTTTGGGTTCAGACATTACTCAAAGAGCTCACTGTTCCTTTTTCCCCTCCTGTTATTCTCTGTGATAACCAGTCAGCAGTCTTACTGGCTCACAATCCTATTTTACACTCAAGGACAAAACACATGGAGATTGACCTCTTCTTTGTTAGAGAAAAGGTCCTGGCAAAGCAGTTGTCTGTTGTGCATATTCCTGGTACAGATCAGTGGGCTGACATTCTTACTAAACCAGTATCTACTGCCAAGTTTCTTCTTATGCGCTCCAAACTCAATGTTGCTGAAGCCCCACCTAGAGTTTGAGGGGGGTGTATAAGTGTATAGGATAGAATAGCATTAAGAAGCTTGTATCTAGTGTTAATCTTGTAACAGCCAGCTGTTTACAGCTGGCATCTGCACTGACAGGTGTCAAATCAGATTCAGGTTAACCTGCTATAGCAGGTAACCCTTCAGGCTCTTATATAAAGCCTTTGTAACAGTTTTCAATCAATGAAAAACAGAATTTGTGATAAAGAAGTTAGTTAGAGAATGCTTTCAGTTTCTCTGTAGTTTTACATAAATAAATAGTAAATTGTAGTTATTTTATTTAAATTATTATATATGACTACTAGTTTTAGATTTCGTTGTTTATATATAATGATCAAAATAAGCAATTTGATGGACAGTACAAATATCATAGAATAGGAAGTTATGATCGTGTATGTGCTACATCACAAGTCTGTTAAAAGGTTAACAATAACTGAATGGAAGGACCGATTAGCTGAATATCCATATTTCAGGAACTAAATATGAGGGTTTAAAGTTCACAGTGCCAATTCTGAACAAGGTCAGAGTTCACAGTGTTTATATACTCTTTAACCTAATAAACTCATAGGTAATAGCATCATGATATGAAGGGGTTTAGTGCATATCATGATGGTCTTGGGCATATGAAAGTGGACAAGACAGGATTAGTGGTTACCTAATTCTTTCGAGGACGACTTTTCATGAACCTCTTGTAAAGTCTCCTTATCATCCTTAATAACAGAAATTATGACACCGTTACCCTGTTTCTCTGATGATTCACATAGAACTGGAGGCATACTAATATCTTTTGTGCATTCCTCGGTAACCTTGTCATTTGTTGTTCTTTGCGGTTCCCCAATTTTTGCAGCACCATGAGTCCCAACATCAGGCATCCTGTCACTTGCTACATCACATATCAAATGTCCGGTAGTACCAGAAGGATGAAGTTTTTCTGCTTCCTTAACAGGACACGGAGCAGTTTCCTGTTCAGAAGACCCAACAAGAGCCGATATTCCAGCTTCCTCTGTTACTGTCATGTCACATTTCAAATGTCCAGTAGTACCAGAAGGATGAAGTTTTTCTGTTTCCTTAACAGGACAAGGAACAGTTTCCTGTTCAGAAGACCCAACAAGAGCCGATATTCCAGCTTTCTCTGTTATTGTCATTTCAATTTCTTCTTTTCCCTCGGCAGAAGGTGATTCAACGGTAGTTACCCTTTGAATATCGTTGTCACCAGTCGCTCGATGAATTGAAACAACTTCACTAGGAGGTGGATCATTCATTATCTCACAGGATGTCAATCTAGTATTTTCTGAAATAATTTGCGATGCTGAAAATAAGATGAAAATAAACCTTAAATTAGGATTATAAATTCAATCCTAAGGTCCAGCTTTATTTCTGAAGCAATCGTATTAAGTAAGTTTGATCCAGAATCAGTGCATCAGTATGGTAACTATGGTTTTTCTAATTTAGGGAAGTTCTTAACATTTTTTCAAATATGGTTCAATAATGGTGCAACACTTAAGAGTTGGTGTAACAAGATAAATCTAATCTGATAAAATAATATACCTGAATTATTGGCAGGTTTGACGTTGATCGATACAGTGGAAGTTGTCAACTCAGATTCCATGCTACCTGCACTAAGAGGCGATGAAACAACTCCCTTATCGCCAAGATGGGATTGGGCAACATCAAAATGCATTTGGCTAGAATCAGAAAGAATCTTTGTATTCTCTTCATCATTGACAGAAACATCTTGGTCAAATTTTTCTGGGTCACTTTGCCTATCAGGTTCATTGGTTACACATGTTTGAGTCGATTCACCCACAATGGAAGAGTTTCTTGAAGCAGCCACCAAACTGAAACTGGAAAAACCTCCAACCCTGTTGTCATTATTTTCTTCACTAACAATAGAAATCCTATTTTCCTCTGCAGGAAACATAGATGACTCCAACTTGCTAGATAAAATCCCTGAATCCATGTGGTCACCACCAGTGTTTAATGAAATGTTCTCCTCAAGAACATTGCTCGCACTGTAAGTTTTGTTCTCAATGACATCCACAGTTTGCTGGAGATTGGGACAAATTCGATGACTGGACTTGCTATCCTCAATCACCTGCCCGGCAGAGAAAGAATCATCTTTAACTGAAACCTTTGGTGATATGCAAGTATCTGGTACAGGCTGATCCTCCATTGCCGCATCTTTAAGCAAAACTAAGTTTTCACTAGCATTTTCCTGAGACAGATCACGGGAACATATGTCTTCACTGCATCTTTCTTCTTTCTGCATGTCAGAAACTGCAACGGTTCCTATTCCCATGGAATCCTCTAAACTACTTAACCCGGTCTCAGGTCCTTTCACTACACTCCCTCCTTCTAAAGAGTCTTGTGGGGGTGTTGAAAAAAGAGATTTATCCGGATGATGTGCATCAACACTAGCTGCATTTTGATCCAGAGTCTGTGTGTCTACAACAGCTTCCTCCTTCATCATAGAAGATTCCACATTTTGATTATTAGTTTGTGCTTGTTGTGAACCTTGTTGCTCATCAACCATATTTTGCATAGATGATTCAGTAATATTAGTTTCCGCCACAAGTGCTGATGAGTCATGAGCTTCGCCATGACCTGAGACATCAGCCACAGTCTCAACTTCGCTTTGGTTACTAATGTTACTTTTGTCATTGGTAAAGAGAGTTGGACTACCCTCAGACATAGGCAGGTCAATGTTTTGCAGAGATGATTCAGTAATATTAGTTTCCACCACAAGTGCTGATGAATCGTGAGTTTCGCCATGATCTGAGACATCAGCCACAGTCTCAACTTCTCTTTGGTTAGTAATGTTACTTTTATCATTTGTAAAGAGAGTTGGACTACCCTCAGCCATAGGTAAGTCAATATTTCGGAACATGTCATTTGGTTCCGGAATACCTGAACTTCCATCGAAGGAAAAGTCACCATCATGACTTTGGGAAATTCCAGTCTGAGACTGCTCCATTCCTACATGCTTCTTCAATCCAGAAAAACTTGTATGTGTATCAAAAGGTGGCTGTAAATCTGTAACATTATTATTAAATTCATTTCTACCATCGGGTTTAGGATTGGAGTCCATTTGCTTAGCTAAGCAGGCCAGTTCATCACAAGCACCTGATTCCTGAATAACAGTTTGCCTAGGAATATATTCCCCCTGTCCAACAGATTTCAAGAGCATTTCAACAGACTCTGAGGAAGCAGCCTCGGACCACACATTGCCATACCTTGATATAGAGCAAGATCCAGCAGCAGTTGAATTGAACTCTATGTTACTACCCGCACGGGAAAATGTGTCGTCAATCCACTGGTTATCTTCGTTACTTTCAATGCCAAGAAAAACTTCAGTCTCAACCAAACTATCAAATCTTAAATTTGATTGAAGGCTTTCGTCAAAATCAAACTTAGGGAGAGCATATACTGGAGGAAATTTGGTGTTCCCTTCACCAGCTAAATGAAGATTCTGGCTTTCAAAATCACTATCATCATAATCCATGGGTGAATCCCTAAAGCAAATAAGTTTGTTAGAATAAGATAAACACCCAGAATAGTGCTCAAACTTGATATAGTTAGAGAAATGATATTTGTACAACCATTTTTATACAACTTTTGTACAACTTTCTCTCTCATACTCACATTATCTTCTTATTCTCTCTCTTCCTTTCTCTCTCTATTGTTTTTGACCAATGAAAAGAGAGAACAAAAGGTTGTCCCAAAAGTTGTACCAAAAGAGTTGTTCAAATATCACTACTCATGTAGTTATATGCATGCATGAATGAGTAGGAACATGTGCACAGAGACACATACAAAAGCAGCCAAGTTATTCAAATTAAAAAAATGTCGTCTTGCTTGTCTGACAACAATTTACTACTCAAATACAGAGCAAGAAAATGCATAACCTAAATTTAACGAAGGGGAGAAAAACTTGTATTTTTCAGCAATTAATAGCTACCCCACAATTCCAATTTTCAAAGCTTCCAGCAAATATGTACATATTACCTAGCATAGCTTAATAAGAGAAAACCCAAATATTATATCAAAACAATTGAGGTTACCAGACACTGATATAGATATAGCCATCTAATATTCTAATCGACACCCAATGCACTTTGCAGGATGGGACACAAGAGAACAAAGCCATTGGTTGACTGTCTAGTGATCGGACAAATCATTTGGAACTATTATGTGGAAGAAAAAAAAATCATAAAAAATAAACCTAGATAATTGAAAAACTCGTTATTTCGATTTCATAAATCATTCACATGGGCTAATCCTCGGCCACCGTGGTATTTACTGAGAAAGCTTCTACGATGAAGAAGTCCTAGAAACATCCAGCGGCTTCTTCGTTGAAGAAGCCCTATAAACATCTGGCGGCTTCTTCATTAGCCTCGTCTCATCCAAAAAAATGCCAGGTTTGAAAAAAGCAATTAGACTAAACAACTCTTAAAAAAAATCTGCAACTAATCCCAAAAAACAAACAACAAGTTTCAAATAAATATTAGATCAAGCAATTCTTATAAAAAAAGATCTGGACCTAAGTGGAGTGTTCCGACTCACATAAGAAATCTAACACACACACACACACGACACAACATTCTCCCCTTCACAAAAATTTAATAACAAACCAAGTTATAACAACAACTATAATAAACTTAAAATTAACCTTTAGACTAGAAAACAAAGAGAATCAGAGAAAAATGGAATAACTAGTGTTTCAACAGAGCACTCAACTTAATACAAATCTTTATTTACCGGCATAGACAAAAATTGAGCTGCCAGAAATGAGTCGGGCCTGACGGGCCGGCCCATGAGCCGACATCACTCAATTTTAAATCTAGAACCAGTCATAATAAAAATTAACAATATAAATCTAATCTAAGATATACTTTGAGATACTCTACTATGATATAAAAGATACTAAAATATTTTATAATGTTCTAACATAACTTAGGAACAAAGTGGTCATTTTTCGAATAAAAATCACAAATTGATTATTTTTCGAATAAAAATGACAAATTGAAATGAAAATAAGAAAAATGATTAACCCTAAATCATACAAAAAAATAAAAAACAAAATTAAGAACCTAGAGTCAGACATGAACAGTACCAGAAGAAGTAAGGCTAGAGACGCTACCTCCCTCCATTCGGCGATGAAATCCACACCGTTGATCTCACCAATTCCTCAATCGTACAGTCATCTACGATTCTACTCAACAAAAAAAAAAATCAATTCATGACTGTAATTTCAACATCACAAATAAAAAATGAAATGAAACTCACCGGTGAGATTCGAGTTTTTGCAGATTGAATTAGGAATTAGGGTTCAGACGAGAGTGGGGGTGTGAAAGTGAAACTAGAACTTCGCAAGTGAATTTTGTTGTTTGGATGAGAATGAGAATGAGAAAGAAAAAAAGTACTTACACGAATTTTGTTTTTTTGCAAAGGATGTGATAGGAATCAAAATATTTTAAAAAAGTGGTTTTATTCTTAAATAGTTTAGATCCAATGGTTAAAAGGGTAATGTTATGACACGTGTGTGGTTTTGATTTGTTGATGGAAAGTAGTATCAACTATCTAGGGTTATAGGAAAAAACCGCTATTTTTGGAAATATAGCGTCATCTTTTACACATGATTGGTTATTTGAGGAGAAATGAAGGGTAAATATGTCAAATACGTGTCGAGTTTGATGGAGATGGCGTGATACAAGCGCTGATAGAGATTTTTCGATATTAAAATCAGGGAATTTCCTTTTCTTTATTTTTGACAAGAATAATGGAATTTTTCATTTTGACAAAATAATTTCAGTTTTTATAATTTATGTAAAATAATTTTAATTCTTTAGTCAAAAAATAAAATTTAATTCTATAAACATTAATGAAAATTTTTATTTATCAAAGAATCATTTAGAATAATAAAGTTATAAAAGTCAAATAGAGATTAAAATAAAATAAATAAATGCCAATTACTAATAAAATATTAAATAATTATTTAGTATTTTTTGTTTTTTAAATAATAAATTATACTCCTTAAACTCTAAATATATACTACAATCATATTTACTAATTTTTGCAAATAAAACTTATATTAAACGACAAAAGATGTTCATCTCAACACGAGGTATGCCTCAAGAGAACATAAACATAATCTAATAGAAAAAAGAAGACAAGAAATAAAAATAAAAAAGATCATCTTTTTTGAAAAGCAAACGTTGACTCTTTACCTCCTTAAGTCCCTTTGCACAAAACAATTTAATCACCTCTTTAAGTATACATACACCTTGACATTATTTGCTATTGTGTATAAGGATGTAATATGGTAGTTTAGTTTTTTGTCCAAACCAATCAAAAATAGTTAGTTTAATTTGGTTTAGTTCTTGTAATATTTTCTTAGTGATATGAACCAAATCAATCAATGATGGCTTATTTTATTCGCATTTTTAAAATTAAATAAACTGATTTTTAAAAATCTATTTTTTTTAACAATATAGAATTCAATGAATTTGTTCAAGTGATAAGTGACTTGAATATCTTAAGTAAATGGTCAATGGTTCGATTATAATTGGTCAAACATGAATATCACTCTATGATATTTATTATGTTAACAATGAATTTGTCCAACTTGTAAGGGGCTTGGGTCTCTTAAGTAAGTGACAAGGGGGTTTGGGTCACTTAAGGAAGTGTCAAGGGCTCGGTCCGCTCTTATGCATAAAGAAAAATTTGTTGGTAAGAGAAGAATTCACCTTGTATGTCCCACAAATTTCTTAATAAAGATTAATCACTGCTAAACGATGGTTTAAACTACACACACCATGGAAGAAAAAAAAACTAACTTTATATTTATATATATTTGTGATATATTTTTAGTCTAATTAAGTAAATGATCACTATATATATCTAAGATTTCATTTTTAATCCTTACAAAAATAAAACACACTTTTTAGTCATCGTAACATTTTCCTTTAGCATTTTTAAGGACAAAAAATGCCGACGAAAATTTTTACTAGGACTAAAAATGAGAGTATCAAATTTATTTCGTTCTTATTTTTATTTTATTTTTTTGAAAAAATTTCGTTCTTACTTTTTATCATGTAATAAATTCAATATACATTTTATGAATATTTATATTTTATGTAATATTTGAATTCATTTTTCATACAAAGATAATATTTAATTTATAAATATTATCAATTTACATAAACATTAACCATTTATTAGTTTTTTTAATTGTGTAAGAAATATTTTTATTAATTAAAGTGACAATAACGATAATTTTATAACCGTATTTGAAGAGATTAGAACTTTGCACCTTACTCTACCGGTTAGCTAGCACCTTTAAGTATTAAAGGACTAACATGAAGAAAAAAAGATAAAGGTCTAGTTTAAAATTAAATCAAGAAGTCACATGGGTAATTTTGCTCTTAAAAAAATTGTTTAGTCACATGGGTAATTTTGCTCTTATTTATATATATTTTTATCAAAAAAAATTGTTTACAGGATCTCACTGGAATTGTTTTTTCTTAAAAAAATAAGAGAGAAATCCTTCCATGTATCCTCAATCCACCGTGATTTGAAACATAATTTCGCCGGGTTCTTAAACACGAGTAGATAGAGATCTTTATTTTTTAAAAAGAAATTGAAATCTTCTGTCCGAGTAAGTTTAACTCAGTTTGATAGAGACATTGCCACTTATTCACCTTATAAAAGTGACTATCTAACCAATAAACTACTTAAAAAAAAATTTGACATCTCCTTACTTTAGTTTTTAGTTTTGGCGTAAAAATATATAATTAATGTCGTCAATTTTTAAAATTTGCACAATAAGACTCATTCTCCTAGACCCAATGTCATTCCTAATACATGTCGATATCAAGAGAAATGCTAGCAACACACCTTCTAATACACACTTTTCAACACACTCTCTTTGATTGGTTAAAACTCGCATGAGTCCCACCAAATCATGTGGGTCCCATATAACTTTGGTGGGTCCCATGTGAATTTCAACCAATCAAAGAGAGTGTGTTGAAAAGTATGTGTTAGAAGGTGTGTCGGAGCATTTCTCCCATATCAATATCTCTTGGCCTGCTTACCCAGTATTTTCACTCAATTAACCATTCCACATGTACATATCTCATTTTCATGTACATATCCTCAACTAAAAATTATTTCAATAAAATTAGTTTACTGCTCTATTGAATAGTGCAATGATATCTGTGCAGTAATGAAAATTTAGAGTCTTTGTATTTGGTGATAGACTATGTTTTTATTTGAGTGCAATGATATTGTTTGGACTATTTTATTGTTTTCAATCATTGGAAGATACATATCAATGACATATTATCAATTAGAACCAGGGTGGGTGGGTGGTGTGGCTTTTAGGGACAGATTTAGTAGATTATTTGATCTGTCGACGCTGAAGGAGGTGACAGCGTCTGAGATGTGCAGTTTAGGGTGGGGCTTAGATGGAGCGTGGCTTTGGAGACGTAGTATGCGATCCAATTGTGAGATTAGTAGATTACATATCCCCCTCATACCAACATTTATATACCTTTGCTCAACATAAAATTATTGTCTAATATACTGGTATGTGCAACAACCATACAAGTTACCGCTTCAAAGTTAAAGTAGAATTTATTCTTACATGTTAATTAGGTGCACTTATACATAAATCAAAATATCAAGGAATGATTTTAAATAGTTAGAGTATGTTATCTAATTAAGGAAAGCAAAGATCATGTTATGTTATAATGTACACGAAAATTCTTTAAGCACATATAATGATTAATGAACTTCCTAGCTTCCTCAAACCAGTTATGCTCCAGGGACAATAAGATCATAGCTTGTCTATTAGATCCTTGGAAAACATGTACCTGAATTTTGAACTGTAAGGCCGCCATTCTATGATCTGAGACGACTTTTTGTTCGACTTACGATCAATGCACTTCTGTATTGAGTCATGTAATTTCTTGTCAACATTTTCCATGATCCATCCAAGGATATCATCAATGCTGATTGATGCTTCTCTAGAAAACCTTTCCACCAATTTAGGGAGAATGACTTTACTAGATTTCTTCACAAGTACATTTGTCTGTAGAAACTCTCTCTTGGCAGCATCCAGCTCTTCTCTTAGATTTGAAGCCGTGTAAACTTTTAGCTACAACATTGCACCAACTATAAGTTATTGATCAACTTTTTAATTTCAGGAATTGCAAATATCATTTCCTGTGATGTGATTCATCAATGTATCAATTTGAGCTAGATTAGTTATATATACTCAATAAGAATGAAGTGTTGCACAACTAACATTCACATTTCCCGGTCATATTCAAACTACAAAGAAGTAAATAAGAGAAAAATTACCATAGGATCCGACAATGCTCCGTTGCAAAGGGCAAAGCAGACAAGGGGTTGGGAATCAATAATACCAAATTTTGAGTTGATGTGTTGTCTTTCTTCACCACTTTTCTTCCTAAGGGCAGCAGACACAACACTTTCAAGCCACTGCGTTTGATAAAAACGCAAACAATCATCAGATGAAACACTGATATGTAATTTTAGCATAAAACTCTACTGATTGTAAATAAAAAAGCATCAAACTCTACTAGATTATTTTTTATTCAAATTCTGCTAAAGAAAAAGTGAAGTACAATATAATATCAAAAAGATAACTTAAGGTCCTAATGAAGGTCTAAGTATCTCACTCGCTTAAAAAAACTGTCTTGTAGAGTTATTATTTACATTATTTAGTCCAAGCCGAGAACAAAAACTAAACAATTATGTTTACAAGAAGATAAGGTGATTATTAAATCATAGCTATGCAATGCCAATTTAATCAAGCTGCACATTCAAATAATAGGTTAATGTCTTCCTGCGGCAACATAGTATCAATGATTGTAAAGCTTAGCAGACCAAAACAATAAAATATATTTAGAGGTTGATTTATTTAGACCGATCAATATATTCCACCATTAGACTCTGTTCATACATGTATAAACCTGACAACAATTCACATGTGTGTGTATGTGTGAAAATGTATGTATGTACATTTACGGGTAGCATGTTTTTACAATAAGAACAAATGAGTACCCGTCCAAGGCGAGGTGTCCGGAAGCAAAATATCGATTGCTCTATGGTATTTGCACTTATAATGTGACCGCCTATGTTGTAAGCAGCCTGCACTACACAATTGTACTCGTTAATTCATTGAGTGTGATTTATTAATATAATTTTATTTTTTTTAAAAGGATGTTCTCAAGAATAAAGTTGTACCAATGAGAAAAACCATTGTAAGACTTTGAAATACATGTCAAAGAAAGTTACCTCGGAACAGGTTAAATGTCCCACAAGTAATTAATAGAAGATACAAGATAGAAGGGGTTTTTGCTTTTGGTACAAATGAAGATTTTAGTTGCTGTTCCATGTAAATGCAGCGGTTTCTTTTCTTTATAATCCGATTTATAGAAAAACTAAATACTACAAGAAATAAACAAGTTACTTGGTTATGATCCTAGACTTTTCATCACAATAAAGCAATGGTTGGCTTGTCAAGAGAACTTCAGAGAAAGTATATAAATAGCCCTTTCATCAATGTGTTAGATAATCTCTTCATCGATGGTTTAACGAATTTGCTTCTGATTGATGATAATGCATATGATCAAATAAAGAAAATACTACCTTGTGAAACAAGGCCAACCTCCTTAGAGAGCTTTGGGGAATTCCATATGCTAAATATGCCTGTAAGCAGCAGAAGGAAGTTATATGTGCTGAAAACTAGTAAATCAAAACCATGGCAATCCATATGAGTGTGAATATTACATGCATTGCAAGAGCATTATGAACGTTGATCCAGAACACAATTTTTCGATCACATTCCATTTGACTGACATTCACCCTTTCGAGTTGTTCAACTAGAATTCTGAAGGAAACAATATAAACGTGTTAAGTTGACAGTCCAAAAAGAATGTAAAGAGAAACATGTCTATATTTCTTTTTAACACACTTCATTTGAGTTTCAGAAGACTTAATAATATGAAGAAGCTGTCCTGGTAGTCTGACTATTTTGAACTAGAACAAAGGTATTGATAATAAGATGTCCAGAAAAGAATTGTCTAAGAAAAGGGGGAAAATCAAGAAATGAATCGTACAAATTGCAATAGATGTATCATAGAAGGTAATTGTAAATCAATCATGCCAATATTACCAAGGAACTACTAGTTGTTAAGTTTTAATTTTTCCAAATAGAGAATTAATCTCAAGGCACACTACTACCTTAGCTTATTTATAGATGCATCTAAAAAATAATTGAGTTTCGACACTCAGGCATATGTTTAACACTGTTTTGAAATTATATGCAAAGAACCACCTCACCTGTAGTTGTCCATGGCGTAAGAAGCATGAGAAGAATGACGTTTTCGTGTAGCTATCCAAGATATTTCCACTGCAGATTTGCAAGAACATTCTTGATCCTCTATAATACTGTGTCGAGGCTGTATGACATTGGTGGAGGACCTTGACAATATCGGTGACCTACTGTTTTCAGCGTTGACAGATTTTGCACTACGAAGCCAGCAATACATAGTTGCCATACACTTCACCATCTCCTCAGAAAGCCTGCTTGGGCACTGGTGTAGATGGTCTTTCAAAGCTCGCAATACAGGACCTTTCTCAATCGAAGAAAACTTCTCGTGAACCTAACATAGGATTAAGGTGAGTGTTGGATAGGACAAACATCAGAAGAGTATCTTTAGTATACTAGTTCCATCTGTAGTGCAATATTATATATGGACTGTTTTTTCCATTTTGAGCTAATGCAAATGAAACAAGCAACTAGAAACATCGGGATACATCATATATCCTACCTTGGTGGTGGAATCAGGACAAGTCTTTCCAAAATAAACTTTGTCTTTTCCACTTGATAAGGGAGCATGACTTGACCCAAAGATTCTATTCTTCAAATCGTTATTTGAAATAAGAGCTTGCAGGGGTCGCAAGGGAAAGTTTTTTGATGAACAGAAAGCGCTTGAAATTATGCTAGGGTGCTTCCTTGATTCTTGTTTTGAATGAGCAGGTGAAGCCACACTAGAACTTTGTTCAGAAGGTGGCCGGCTAACACACTGTTCAAAAATATTCCTGTACATAGCAAGAACATGCTGTTCACGGCTTGTAACCTCTTCTTCAAGCAACTCAATTTCAGTAATTAAGTCTTTTGTCTAAAAAAGGGAAAAATTAGAAATAATTAATTTCCACACAACATGAACTTATAGGAACCATAGCTTTCATGAAAGTATTATGTTGTGCATTTGCATGCCCTTGCCAATCAGTATTTAAAATTTCAGGAACTAGTCTCTTTATGATTATCGGCTATCATCAAACTACAATTCTTTACATTAGAATTAGCTCCTTTGGTTCTAACTCCTAACAGCTTAGTTGTGAATGTCTTATTCATTGTTGAGTCCAGTTTATTATCAATGAAGAACCAAATTGAACTGAAAGCTTACACATTTTGGTGAAGGCCAATAATGGTTTATTTCTCAACCACGCCTACTCATAGATTTTTTTTTTGAAACACGCCTACTCATATCTTAGCATCTTCAAATGTTAAAAGAGTGCAGGCCCGTTGGCCATTACCTGAATACCAAATGTCAAATTACCTGAGAAGCAAAGTGTCTATGTCCAGGTGATAAAGTACTTGAGGCTCGTCCCATTGCTCTCTCGAGCAAGATGCGCATGGATTTCTCCTTCTGTAGGTGTAGCTGTAGCTGCTCAACCTGCATAATGCCATGGTCATCGTACAGGAAAACAAGAACCTATACTATCTATAGTTATCTTTTCAGAATTAAAGCCCAACATTTTTCTTCCCAGATGTTTCAGAACCTAAATACATAATATGCATCTCCGAAATTGACAAGGAATATGGTTTTATAACCATTACTTTCTACTTTTTTTCCATGGTGATTTCACTTAAGATGCTTCTAAGGTTTGTTTTATTGATATAGGCTGTTTCAGAAATTTTCACTCTGATCCCACAATATTGTCATTTCAGACTTCTTATTATGTGAAAAGAGTATGCCAAATTGATCTAGTGAAACACATGATATCTATAAGTTGCAGGTAGATATAACTAATTTATTTCCCTTGTTAAGGCCATTCAAACTGTGATTCATCACATTGTGGGGGATTGACTCTTTCTGCGAGAGCCAATCACCATTGGCTTTCACCCCTTTTAAATTGAACTTGTGTTGTGCCTTAAAATATAGAAAATATAAAGATGAACTTGATTTTTATAGCCAGTTTGTTGGAAGTATAAATTTGAACTTATGTTATCTCGATCTCTGGAAAGTTGAACGGATAGTTCAGAGGAAATATTGCAGTTAAGAATCTATAAATCCATTTATGTAGCTTACATCTTGTTCCAAGGATGCTCTATGATTTGAAGAAGCATTCTTGTTTATACAATTGAGGCTGTCATGCAATGGAGTTTGTATCCTAGAAGCCCTTGCTGAAAGTGGCGACGCCTGTTCAAATTATGGCAAAAACCAATGAATCATCTCAACTCAACTCACATTCAAAAAACTTCACGGCCAAAACACTGCATGTGTCATAAAATCATTGTTTTTCACAATCTTAAATATCACAGTTTAAAAGTAAAAACTGCATTATAGAAAGAACTCACCGGAAATTCATCATGGTCTTTCCCTATGGGACGCAAAACACCACCACCTCTTGAGAATTTCGAGTTCCTATCAGAAGCACTGAAAAATACGCGCGTACACATACAAACACAAATGCCATGTCATATTATAATGAAGCAATACAAACATGATAACCTCAATCTGTTTAGCATGTTTGGTATCACGGTGACACATGATTTTGTCGAAGCTACAAAGTGTAGCTTTTGCCAAACTCAGTATGATACCAAACAAGCACTTAAAAAAACACGATAAACAATATATTTACAACAATTTGAACAAACAAAGAAACAAACAAACGTAGTTGAACACAAAACCTGTTAGATCGTTTGTGTCGAGGTTGGTGTTGAGAACTTGTAGTGTTACCAACATATCCAGCACTTGCTTCTGCATTATTCATCATTATGTTGAAGTTCACATGAATGAATGAAAACAAAAATAAAGAGAGAAATGTATGTAAATGGAAGGAAGAGTGTGGGCCTGAAGTAAGTAAAGAAAGTGAAATGAAATAAATGGTTACTACCTAAAGACTGCGATACTCAGATCAGACAAAGTAGTTGCTGTTGCTGTTGCTGTGGTCACAGTTACAATTGAATTCGATGAACAATGAGTAGTTGAGTGCATTCAATGTTGCTACTCAGTAGTAATTCATTCACACTGAGACACTTTCATTCATTTTCAAACGGATGTACTATTGGTTTTTGTGCATTTTTCACTCATAATTCCCTGCTAAAATTAACCTGTTTTTTTAGAAGTTCGTAAGACGTAAATTTTGATATATGATTTTCGATTAATGTCAAATTTAATAGACATGATCTATACTATAATATTTTTTAATCAAACGGTCGATTTTGTAGTATGGTTATTGGTAATGAATTATCGGATGAGTCGTATAAAAAGTTTGACACTGTGGTGTCAATTGATCATGTCTCATATATATATATATATATATATACTGTTTTTTGTTTTTGTTTTTTGAAACAGTATATACTTGTTTTTTTGTTTACTTGATCTTGTCCAATGTGTATATTTAGGGCGCTTATTTATTTACGTGTTTTTGCAAGAAATCAAATGTATATTTTGTAAATATTAGATAGTTAGCTAGGCTGAGTATCTTCATAGCTACTATGATATATTTCTATTGTCTTTATAGTTTGAATGATCAAAAGATGCTTTGGATGACAAAAGATCATAATTCTAAGTAGGTACGTTGGGTGAGTTGGAAACGAATCAAATGAGAAAGTTGAAGGTATTCTACAAGAGCAAATTCGTTAAGAGAACGACAATTCGCTTAGGAAATTAAGACATCTTTAGTGATTTTGGAGATGAGCTAACATTACCTTTCTATGAAGAAACATCAATTTACTAAGCGAGCCTCTCATTCTCTTAGCGAATTTTCACTTTCCTGATTTGTGTAAATAGCAACCTAGATAAGGGATTTTTTTAAACATTTTTTGGGTTCTAAACTAGAGAGCAACCATGGGAGAGAAGAAACAAGTTTGAAGAAACTTCAGGGATCAACATCAATTATCATTCCATCTCTTCTTGATATGTATTACAAGGCTAATATGCTTAATTAGCTAATTTTCTCTATTGTTGGGATTAAGTGTAGTTAGCTATGATGCTTCGGGAAACACTTGATATGGCTGGTTGTATACAATCTTTGTTTTGTTTTATCGATGAATTTATTTTCATACTTAATGCATTTCTGATGTGAAACTCAAAAACTGAACTTTTGATTTAGAAATAGCTAGACATGTAATTTTAACATAAGGGAATTGAAATAAGTTCGTTCGTAGATAATAGTTGTTAGCATAGGGCTAGAATTACAATCATCACAACCCATTGTCGGAACTTCGTGCTATTATATCGATTAATTGGGTGAGAAATTAAAAGTTAATATGTACGATAGATCTTTTGTTGTTTGCCGGACAAAAATACCGTATGATGAGCAACAAGTGAATGTATAACTGAAATACTTAAAGCGTATAATCGATCAAGATGATACATTAAAAGTATCTCATGAAATCTAATCCCAAGAAAACTATTTTATGTTCTTTTTTCCCATTTAATGCTTAGAAAATTTCATGTATCATCAAATCCAATTTCTTAATTAAAATTTGATGAGCATCGTGATATCGCATGAGTTCCTGTTGATATGATAATTCTAAATATTTATCTTTTGACCTGTAAAACTGCACCATCAAATAGTATCATTGAAAATGGTGAGGGTAGATAAATTTCTTTATATTTAAATATCACTAATAATTATTATTTTTTCCTTATATTGGAAACAAAAGCAAATATGTAAAACAAGTTTATTTTTGCATCATATATGTAATACTCCCTCTGCTACATAAGTCATTCTAGCAAAAGAAAATTTTACACACTATTATTTTACAATATCCATGAAATATTAGTTGTTTTTTCTATTATGCATCTTACAATTTGTTTTTTTTTTTCAAGTCTCGTGATTGCTCTTTATTGAATAATTAAGAGTTAAATAAGTTTTTTTTATCTCTATAAATATATCAAATTCCACTTTTAGTCCTTCTAAAACTTTTTTTCAAACAACAGTCTTTTAAATGTTTTCAGTCAACATTATTTGTCACTAATTTTAAGTTAACTTATGTGAATCCTTCAAAACTTTAAATTATTTTTGCAGTCGTGTTTAGTACATTATAGAAATCTCTCTTACAAAAGTTTAGAATTTTTTACCTAGAGATGAATTAAAAATGAACTTTATGTTTTTGACGCTTAAAAAATCATATTTAATTAATATTTTGTTAGTTTCTTATAATATTTAAAACAAGCATGCAAAAACTTGTTCAAAAGTCTAAAGAGTATATATGAGTTGACTTAAAAACAAGAACAAAAATGTTGATAGGAACCATTTGGAGGATCATTATTTGAAGAAAAATTTTAGAGGGACTAAAAACTTATTGTTCTTATTGTTCTCTTTGAGTTGACTTAAAATCATCATTTGAAGGAACATAAAAACCAAAAATTTACTGCAAAAACTTATTTAAACCAAAAACTTATTTAACCCAATAATTAATGAAGGGTAATTTTTTCAAGTAAATTTTAATTTATCTATCTGGTACAAAATTAATTATGGGTGCATGATGTCACAATTTTTACACATCAAAGTTAGGTGGCATTTAGAATGGGAAAGTGTTAGACTTTCCCATGATGGCCAAGTGAGTCAAACACCATAGATATATTACTTTTATAATTCAATGGTGCAGATGCTTTACCGATTACTATTTAGTGACTTATTGGTGATACATTTGGAAAATAAATGTCACCCCACACAAATCATAAATTAACATTATTTGATAGGGGGTTTGCTACAATAGACCCACTCATTTTCATAAAAGTCTATTTTAGCAAATAGCACGTTTTCACTTGGACGAAGGCGATATGAGATTATGGCTATTCGAGGCGATTCTTGTGGATAACTCCTTCCTTGAGGTTTTTTTGATTGAAGTGGAGATCTCGCAGAGCAGCATATTAGTAATTTAGAAATTGTCAGCTGCTCACGATAAGAGTTTGTTGTTGAAGCACTTTTCTGCTAATCTTTCGGGTGTCGCATTCACGTGGTATATATATACGCCTCGATCAATAGTTGCGCCGATATGGTAGACGCCCATATTTTTGTTTTTTGAGAAAACTAAAACTGAAGGGCACAAATGTAATTGTAATTTTTTATTTTCTTTTTAATTTTTTTTAACGAGGTCTGCCTCATTCTCTTTCTTCCTTCTCTTCTCTGTGCTATCCCTCTTTTCCCTCACCACTTGCCATTAACGTTTCTGATCAGTGCTTTAGAAACACAATTTTTTTTAACCAAAACTCAAACACATCATAACTATAGAAAATTCCATATGATTTTCACTGTCATATGCTTCCATAGTATTCGAACTTGGCTTTGGCATTATGAACATGGGTCAATTTCTCAATCTGATGGACGTGATGCAAATCACATATTTGTGTTACCAATTATTTAATTTAACTAGGTCTTTTTTTATAAAGAAATTTAACTAGGTTCAAAGCCATAAAAGCAATATGCCAATACAAGGAGTATGCGTATAGTATTCAGAAAGAGGGATACCAATGGAGAAGAGAATGAAGAGAGAGAATGAAGAAAGAGAATGAGAGAAACCTCGTAAAAAAAATTAAAAAGAAAAGAAAAAATTACAATTACATTTGCGCCCTTCGGTTTTAGTTTTCTCAAAAAACAAAAACATGGTATTTTGGTACAAGTGAAAAGGTGTTACTTACTAAAATAGACCTTCATGAAAATGAGTGGATCTATTGTAGCAAATCCCTATTTGATATATCTATATTTTATTGATTTAGCAACTTTTGATCTAAAATATTCAACTTCTGTTCTTAATGTTGGATTGAACTGCAGTTCAAAGATTTGATCCACATTTTCTTTTTTTGAAATTGGTTTTCCACTTTAAAAATTTTCATTATTTCCTTAAGATCAATTCTGAACGTTGAAATGTGTTCAATTGAAAAGGTAACATAACAGAAAATCCTAAGACCCTATTTCACACTTTAAACATCGATTACAATTTCTCATGGGTAAATCCATTATGCAGGAAATATACTTGTATAAATTTTCTTCTTATTTTTAATTAACAAGGTAATATAAATTGCTTTCAGATCCATTATTCGAAATCATCCGTATACAACAATTTTGTTTTCAAAATCAACTTCCCAAATATATTTATTACAGATCGATGGAGTATCTTAGCTTTCTTCAACTAACCACAAAGTTGCAAACAACAAAGAAAAAAGAACATTGTTCCAGATCTGTCGAGATGCACCGTTTCGTATAAATTGCCTAACTATAAAGCTCGATTTTCATAGGTTTCAAGCCATTAATGGTTGTTTTCAATGATACTTTGTTCAATATGAGAGGTTTGTATTCTTTTGGTGGAGTTCACAGTTGCAAAAAATATTGTCTTCTATGAGAGAGGCAGAAAAGAGCAAACAACAATAAAATATATTATCAAATTTTAATGTTTTTTTTAAAACAAGAGGTGCAAACTGCCACCTGTCTGTTATGACTGGCTTTTGCCATGGTGGGAAACTTGAAACCTTTTCCAGGCTAAACGTTACCTCAAAGTTAAGTATTTGAGTAAAGAGTGAGATTTGATTGTCTACTTCTACTTACAAAGTTACTACAAAAATTACTTGACCATCCATACCTAATTTTCTTCTAAACTTTTTCCTTTACAAACTTTAGGGTTATTTTTGTCAAATCCACTATCAAAATTCACTTTATCCACTTTATTTCAAAATTCAAATTTCAAAAACCCACTTTCTAACATTTCTTTATTTAATAATAAACTTTTCTCTTTCATTTTTATTTATTTAATAATAAACTTTTCTCTCACCTTTCTTTATTTAATAATAAACTTTTATTTCTCAATCTCACTCTCCTCTCTTATCTTTTTCTTACCAACTTTCTTCATTTTCATTTTCTCTCATAATTTTCAACTTCATTTTCTCTACTAATTTTTAATTCGGTTTTACTAACAAGTGTTGTTTTTTTAGAGGAAACTAACGAGTGTTGTTGTTATAGAAGAATATGATTTTGTATTTTACAATAGCACTATTATATAATACATTAATTATGATTTTTCACGGGACGCATATTAATATTTTTCACACTCAAACATATTAGTAAATAAAATCTATGATTATTTTTATTTATTAGCTTTTTTAATATCATCAATACTAAAACAAGAACAATATTATAATATACTATGATTAATCATACTTCAACTTTTTCCGTTGTTTTTCTTTCTTTCAAATGTATCACTAAAAAACCCGTTGGAGTGCACAATTGTAACACATGATCCATTTTAGTAACTACAACGAGTGATCAGTTCTAATTAGTATTTTTTTAATATCTATATTTAAACACCGCGACTGCCTAAATTTTATTAATATTAAAACAAGAACAATATCATAATATACTATGGATAATCATACTTCAATTTTTTCCGTTGTTTTTTAAAAATGTATCACTAAAAAACTCGTTGGAGTGTACAATTGTAACACGAGACCCATTTTAGTAACTACAGCGAGTGATCCGTTTTAATTAGTATTTTTTTAATATCTCTAATTAAACACTGCGACTGCCTAAGTTTTATTAATATATTAATAAATATACGTGGGTGTATGAACTATATATTAATAAAAATATATATGAGTATATGTTTGTTTTACGGGAATATATTAATATATTCTTATTTCTGAAATTTAATAGGAACTATATATTGATAAAATATATATGAGTATGTGGACTATATATTAACAAAAATATATCTCACTATATGTTTTTTCACATGAATATGTTAGTATATATTTTCCTTCCAAAAAAATGTTAGTATATATTTATTTATGAAATGTATTTTCATTTATTAGCTTTTTTAATATCTTCAATGCTAAAACAAGAACAATATTATAATATACTATGATTATTCATACTTCAATTTTTTCCGTTGTTATTTTTTTGAAAATGAATCACTAAAAAATCCATTGGAGTGTACAATTGTAACACGGGACCCATTTTAGTAACTATAACGAGTGATCAGTTTCAATTAGTATTTTTTAATATCTCTATTTAAACACCGCGACTGCCTAAGTTTTATTAATATTAAAACAAGAACAATATCATAATATACTATGAATAATAATACTTCAATTTTTTCCGTTGTTTTTTTAAAATGTATCATTAAAATATCCGTTGGAGTGTACAATTGTAACACGAGCCCAATTTTAGTAACTACAACGAGTGATCAGTTTTAATTAGTATTTTTTTAATATCTCTAATTAAACACCGTGACTGCCTAAATTTTATTAATATATTAATAAAATATACGTGGGTGCATGGACTATATATTAATAAAAATATATATGAGTATATGTTTGTTTTACGGGAATATATTAATATATTCTTATTTCTGAAATTTAATGGGAACTATATATTGATAAAATATACATGAGTATATGAACTATGTATTAATAAAAATATATCTCACTATATTTTTTTCACGGAAATATGTTAGTATGTATTTAGAAAATGAAATGTATTTTCGTTGATTACCTTTTTTTAATATCGTCAATGCTAAAACAAGAACAATATTATAATATACTATGATTAATCATACTTCATTTTTTTCCGTTTTTTTTTTGAAAATGTATCACTAAAAAAACCATTGGAGTATACAATTGTAACACGGGACCCATTTTAGTAACTACAACGAGTGATCAGTTTTAATTAGTATTTTTTTAATATCTCTATTTAAACACCCCGACTGTCTAAGTTTTAATATATATGAGTGTATTGACTATATATTAACAAAAATATATTTCACTGTATGTTTTTTTACAGTAATATGTTAGTATATGTTTATTTATGAATTATATTTTACGATAACAGTATTATATAATACATTAATTATGATTTTTCAACGGATGCATATTAGTATTTTTCACACTAAAACATATTAGTAAATAAAATCTATGATTATTTTTATTTATTAGCTTTTTTAATATCGTCAATACTAAAATTTAATATATATTTGTTCATATTAAAATTTAATTATTTTATCATTTTTTATTATTACCGATCAATATATACATTATTATGCTTTAAATACTTTACATATTTCAATTATGGACAAAGAAAAATCACTATACCAAACGCAGTTGAGACGCAACACGCGGCAGAGCCGCGGTCGTACAGCGTGGTGAAGCTGCGCTACCCCTGATTTAGCACGGGTATCTCGACTAGTTTTCTACGAAAACACGCACACACTTGCACCTTCATTTATTTTCTCTCTATCACTTTTTTTTCCGGTACAACTTACACCTTTATTTCCCACTTAATGGATTTATCTAATCCTGCATAATCACGTGGTTCCACATAAAAACTCTAGCATTGTTTATAAATCTTAAATTGAATCTTTTGGGCGCACAGTAGTTATCTTCCACACTGCTGTATTTCAGAATTGTTGTAGTAATCCAACTTTCCCTTCGAAAAAGCATTAAGGAATAAAGGCATATTATAATAGAATTTTTATTTCCACACAAAACAACCGCAAGTAGGAATGACCCCCTTTTTTTTGTTTAGTTGCATTGCTTTCATTTAATCAAAGTATCAATGTCTACACGGTAAACATACTATACTCAATAAAAACTTCAAGAGATGCTAAAGGCCCTGTCTGTACAAATGTTGAGGGGGGCAAATAGAACGAATGACTTCTGTAAGATACAGAAGAGGTCAACGCAATTTGGTCTAATGATATAATTTAGGAAAAAAAACTGCACAAGCCTCTCTGCTCACTATCAAAACTAACATTTCCTGTTATTCTCGAGAAACTATTTAACTATTTTATAAGCAGTGACCAAATTGACAATCCCAGTGGTGACTCATTTTGAACGATTTTGTGATTATTTGGTCCATCCCAATTAGTTTGCCAACACTTCTGAAATTGCTAAGGCCCCCTTTCTTCTTTTATCAGTATTTTCTCAAAATGATAGCCAAATCACTAAAACCATCCAATTGGCTACCGGTTCCGCCCAAAACATCCCTTTTTAAAGGACTCTTCCTGAGGAGCATCACTAAGTGGAACTGAATCCATATTTGCTTATCTCAATCAATCCTCAAATGTAGTGTTGAATTTTTAAGTGCTTCGATGAATATCTCCTCCAAAAGCACTCTAGTATGAGCAGATTCAAAAAAAATCTTCTGTTGCTTGTTTGAGCTGTGCTATACATGATGCTAAAGGTGCATTTCACACAGAGCCTCAACTAAAACTGTGAAATCACTGAAATTTCCACCACCGCTACAGCTGAAAAGTGCCCAGTTCATTACCATGCCTTGTAAGAAGTACTTTCCGTTCTGCAACCCATTCTAATCGATAAGAGAGGTCCAGATTATGAAGCAATTGCTTCAAACTGTCCACATGATTTGAATCCTTTGCATTATTCTACAAAAGGAAATATTGGTGGTGTTATGGAAAAGGATAAATAGATTTAAGGAAATAGTAGTAGATGACTTGATGACCACTAATGATGGTAAAAAGTAGTACATCATTCATCTCAAGCTATCTAGATGATGTGGCAGTGGATCTTTATTATTTATATTCATGCATTTCAACCAATTCAATGTATTTTAGCATGCTTTCAATCAACTTTATATTAGGCTCTCATCATGTGCAGCTACCGAGTTTAAATGAAAAAAGGGTTTTCAACATAGCAATGGACATTTGTTTCTAAATAATAATTTATAACACTTGTTGCATTTTCCCTCAGGCACCAGTACCTGGCAAAAGACTAAGTTCTAGTTTCACTCGTTACACATCAGTTTTATATCTGAAAGAAGACAGCAGAAGAAGAAAGAAAAAGAAAATCACCTGCAAATTAAGCTGCTTTTCAGTATCCAAAATGCTGGCCATAATGCTTGACCGGGATGAATTAGGCGAGAATCCCTCCCAAGGAGGAACAAATATTAGTTTTGTGCACTGGACAGGAACAAAGTTCCGGCTCAGTTTCTCATACCAGAAAGATCCCAGTGACCACCACCTAATCATAAGCCCATGTTCCGAAAAAGCAACCAGCCCCTATAGGAAAGAATGTTTAAAGGTGTAGGAGGGAATCAATTATCAGTTTAAGATACTTGTAGGAAACATCAATCACAGGGAAAATAATTTCACAGTAAACTAAAGAGAAACAAAACATTTGGCATATAATGGAGATATCATGGCAGAACTTTTATTGTAAGGAGCTCTGTTGATGCAATTACTATGAGTTAAAACTTCAAATGGAAATGGCAAAACAGTAGCACACTAAGGAAGATGTTTAATCCCCAAACAACAGACTGAATTACTTTCTTTTCAAAATGATATTATTCGGAAGGGAGAGTACAGTACAGGCTAAATGAGCCCATATGGTTCACATAACTGTTCTGGAAAAATGAAAAAAGAAAAGAGGGCAGTACTCTAAGATTTTGGGGAAAAATTTGATATATGAAGTCAAGCTTTTCAACTGGTTTAAATTGCTACAATCAAGCTCGATGAACCAATATGGAAAACTTAAGTCACATTAAACAAAATAGTGAATAAGAATGGCTAGAAGCCAGAAGGCTATCACCTATCAGGATTACGGAAGTATGTTGTACTTGTGAGGGTTCTTCAATTACTCTCCTAATTCTAGTAGTTGTTGAAGTAAATCTCAAAACTATTTTCTTTCCCATGTATTGTTAATAACAGTAAGGTAGTCAATAACATATGGTGGTTGAAGCCAAAAAAAAATCAGTTTATTTGTCACATATATCAGAGTACAGAGTTGATGTAAAGATTCTGAGTAAGACCAAATTTTTATACATAAATACTTGGTTAGCTAATTCTAGACCCATCAACAAGAGGCCAGTTTTACAGGTGGTCCACGATGGAGCAGTATGTGGAAATCGTCTGAAACTTTAACGATGACTTACGCTGGCTCTTGAAAGTAGAAGCTCATGGTCCACCTTGTTATATAACAAGAGGCCAACTGAATTCAATCAAGTCACCGACTAGGTTACCGTCTTAGTCATGAAAACAAAGAAGACCATAGCTTCTAATTCTAGAGGGTGACATCAGTCGTCGTTGGTGTTTTGGGCAACTTTCAACTACTGGTTCACCATGGGTCCCCTGTAGAACTTGCCCCAACTAGAACATATAAAAAACGCCAACAATGTAAAATAAGCATCAACAATTCCTAAGTACCTCTCCATCTGGCGAAAAGCTTAGTGCTGAGATTGCAGTAGTTAACACTGCTCCTGAAGCGGTTGCGGTGAGCAAACTAGGAAGTCCTGGAGGCCCACTTGCATCCAAAACCTTTATCATTGTTACACTGCATAAAAACAAAGGCTTCCATTATAGAGAATTATTATCTCTTCAGTCATCAGCGCAAATAAACACAAGCAGATAATAATCTGAATCAGATTTCGTAAGTTTCAAAAAGGAAGCATTAAGGTGTATGTTTTTTGAGAGGGGGCAAGGAGTTTAACAAGTTATAAGTGCATTGTATTTAATATAGACAAGTCACAAAGATTTGAAATTGGAATTTAAGAAGTTATGATTTTCAAATGTCTATAATGGAGTTGATTAAAAAAATTAAATTACACATGCTTATAAAATCAATAATCGAATTTTTCATTAATGATTGAAATTTCTTCCTTTTACCTTTAAGTGAAATCCATTATAAACCACGAAAATCACCATTCAGCTGTTCAAGATTAGCAGCATGTATAAGGCCACAATAGACTTATTTTTTTCTCAAAAATAGCATGTAGTTAATATTTCTCTTCAAATTTTCATTCCAATTCCATCCAATCCCAACCCCGCCACACATATGACACAAAATGATACAAAATCAAGTTAAGTGCACTTGTCTCAAGTACATGTGTGTGACAGAACTAATAATGACGGGGTATCTACATATTGTTAGCCTAAATCCTGAATTAAAATTACACTCTTTTTTCCTAATCCTGATACCTTTGCATATCATAAACCCTAATGCTTGCATTGTTAACCTCTCCAATCACATCTCCGACTGCCAGTCTGGTCCAAGACTCATTGACAGCAACCATAGGATATACACGTACAACTTCTTTGAAAGTTGTCCAGGAACTCTGGAAGCATGCCTTCCGCAAAACTGAGTTGCTAGGATCTATAGTCTGTAAAATGAAGTTGACAACCTGCAGATCTGACCCACTGTCACAGAAATTCATGCTTTCATGTGTGGAAACAGTTAAGTAGTAGGTAATTTGAAACTCAAGTGATGAGAAAACTATTAACGAAAACAAGATGCCACTCAAAATAGAGAATCACTCGGCACCTGACCACCAAGAAAGAATCTAATAGCAAAAGGTGATAAAAGAGATAACCAAGAACGGGAGTTTCTAAATACGAGTACACAAACCTACCCACAAACATGCTTTGATCTAAAATGAATAACTGATAAAGAGAGACAAAAAAAAAAACATTTACAAGATATAAATACTAAATAGTTCTAGCAGTCAACATAAATATATTGCAAATAAACACTTGGGATCAAAAGATAATAAATCTCCCGTATAAATATTTTTTCAGAAGGAATAAAAGAGGCCATATTTCAAACATCAAAGCATTATCATTTCTCTCTTTCCAATTGTTCTACATAAATAATTCTAACTAAATAAAACTAATTCACCTAAAGGAACTAGTCTGAAATAAGAAATGATAATACTATGTTCAATTTCAAAGATTCACATCAATCAAATGGTAATTGAAAAGTATGTATTAATGAACATCTTGATGTCGATATTGAACAAAAAGGCGAAGTTCGGTGAAAAAACCATCCTAGAACTAGAAGCAGCAAGATGAATCTATATGAAATATCAATGAAAAATCCAGTCAGTGCTGATGAAAGTGGCTTTACAAACCTTGTCAAGGTACTGGGCCAAATATCTTGGAGAACCACGCATAATCCTTATGAGAGTCAACAAGGATACCATGTGGACAGGTGAATCAGATGCCGTTGACCAAATTTGGCTTTCGATCACTGTCAAAAAGCCTGGTATATCAGCCATAGCTAAACTTGGAAGGAGAACCTCCACCAAAGTCTGTTTAATAGAAAAAGATGCAGGTGGAATTTCTATCAATGACTTGGAAGACGGGCCACTCAACTCTACTTGGAAAAAAATATCTCCAATTAGACGAGGAATCTCAGAGACCATGCATTCTTTCCACGTGCTCTCCATGCCTTCTGCAAGGAGCTCAGCAGCAGTGGAGCTGTACTTCTCGTTCATGGACATAGCCAACTTCATTAATGGATGAACAACTAATGTGGAAAGCCTAGGTTTTACAAGACTAGGATACCAGATAGCCAGTGCAGCAGCAACAATAATGTGAGATGTCATTGCATCTTGACTTGTTCCACCAACACAAGAAATCCAATCTTGCACTTCATATGATTCTAGCCAAGTCAGTATCTTGGATTCCTCGTCTTGGGACATTACTTGATTTTCTGCCTTAGGAGATATCCTTTCTACCATCACATCTCCCAGATGTTTGTCTCTACTTCCAGTTTGGGAGATTGTATTAATTGACTCACTAGGTTTTGAATTGCATAGAGGTAGAGGAATAGCATGAGAGGCAGCACAGTGAAATATAGAGCGTGCAGCCATACGTACATGCTCACTTTCATCTTGCCAAAAAGCCACCAAGAGCTGTAAAAAGAGGATAGCTTTCAGCACTTGATATCAATCAACTAGCAAATGGTTTAACACACAATTCACGAACACTATAAACTAACCATAATATAACAAACTAAAATAGAGTCCAGCATCTGCATTAATCACTCTGATGAAGATGATGATAATAATAATAACATCCTATGGAACAATAAAATATTTTTTATTTTATTTTTACAATATCTTATGCGGCAGCAAATAGTATGGACTAGACTTCCAAATTTGAAGCTATTTCAGACACTCGGGAAACACAGACAAGGCTCCTAAAAAATTAGCTTGTCTCAAAGCATTAAATTAAGAGTTAATAGACATTGACCCTTAATTTTCTTCAGAGTGCATCATGATCTTAACCTACTAAAATTTAAAAGCAAATGTCTCTTTAAAGGAGCCTTTTCATGAAATGAGTGTTTCTCCTTGGTTTAAACTATCCTACAGTGCCCACCCCTCCAAACTGCATTTTTATTTATTTTTTGGGGACTTTGTTAGCGTAGTGTTGCATTTTTTATGGGGAGGGGAGAAGAATTGTTAATCGTGCCACCTAGTTGTACAACAAAGTACTACCTGACTATACCAGTACTTCGCACGTACAACAACCAAATCTTTTTCCCATGAGGATACATATATGATATTACTTTTGAAATAATCATGCTTCATAATTATTGGCATCAACTACCACACTCAACTTGGCCAAATAACATTTTTCCTTTGAATTATGTCTAAACTATTTTTTTCAGTAGTTTCTCTTTTCCTCTTTGAGAAATGAAATAAAATGACACTTGCAACACTACCAAGAAAACTTGTCTTGCAAGAAAGGGGAATTGAATAAAAAAGCAAGATTGGTGAACAGATATCAGAAAATAAATAATCTGATTTTAAAGGCACAGAAAATCACTATTATACACCAAGGTCTTAAATCAAGCAACAAGTCTCTAGTAAAGTGAAATGATGTGTGTAGACCCAACCACAGCATGGAAAACAATCAGACTAAAAAAAAACATAAATATGGTTAGTCATAAAGAACCAGTTTTCTTATTATTACTAAAATTATGAAAGTAGGGAAATAGCTAGAAACAAAAAATATCTTGAACTACATTTGGTTGGTCGAAATCAACTCAGAACAGTGGACGGCAGAGCAGTATGACGGAACCCAGCCTATCATATCTTCCCCTCAAGCTCCCAAATAACATTATGTGTGAAATAAATTTGGACTGAAATTACAAAATAACAGCTTTTTTTGAAGATTATAACCTGTAACGAAGGTGGCTTCATATCTGGAAAATTTTCCATGAAATTCCGGGTATAGAATGCTGCTAAAGCACTGCATATGGTAAAGATACTATCAATCATCAGCACATCTTTTCTAAGCAAAACTCAAAGGGGAATACACATTGATTTATAAATTAAAGATTTCAGAATGAAAGGAGAAAGGGGAATACACATTGGGAGACCACATAGAAATGTCATTAGCCAAGCAGTAAAAGTCAAATTAGCAAGGCAGGCGTTGATAAACCAGGTGTGAAAAAACTACTCTGTAACCGGCCGGCACATATTAATTTTTTTTTTTTAATATATACCAAAACATCAAACATTGTGTCATTATGGACAAGTAGGTGAATGCAGGACCCATAATATATCGTCTTAGCCAAGCAAAGCAGAACACTTTTTTTATTTCTATTTTTCATCTACATTTGTTTTCAACTTATGAAAGAGTATTTATATGTTGCAAGAAAAAGTTCAAGACTCAACTAGGTTTCAAAGAATACCAAGACCCACCTGAAAAACATAAAAGAAACTGAGCACTAGATCCATGACACCAGGAACTATATAAGAAAAAAGAATGGTCATTTCAGTTTGTAAAAAACATCAAATAGGATCTGAAACTTCGTAGATTTAAAAAATATCTCATATTAAAACATCTTTCCCAGATAAGTTCCGTAAAAAGAAGGGTTTCCTCCACTGAAAAACTAAAAGCAAGATGTGATTTGAATTTTTTAATAAAAATAAATAAATTGTTTGTCTGTGGTCCCCTTCCTCCCTTTCTATTAATGTAACAGGCACTATACCTGCTGGCTGCTGAACTTGAGTGAGACAAGCTAATCAAACGTTGGGCAAGGGATACCATCGTCAATGATCTCATTGCAGAAAACTCAGATGATGATTTCCATAGCTGAAATATCGTTTTTATTATCACAGGAACTACTGAAATGAGACCAGAGAAAATAGATCCCAACATACAATTTAAATTACCTCAAGAGTGGCACTCTGACCAGGAAATGACAATGTCAATGACCCTTTATCCCCTTGCAGACCCGAAGCTAATATAAAATTTTCTGGTCTCCTCAGTTTCATATCACTTATCAGCAAATTATCAAGCTCACTGTCTACGTTCCACAAATGTAAAAATGACAAACTGTATCGCAGTAAGTATTCTTCAAAAAGCCTAACCCAATTGTGGCCCTCTGAAGTTTCTGGATTATGGTGGCTTGGATTTTGCTCCCGAATACCCTGCTGCTTCAAATTGATATTCACTGGCTTGCCCTCACCACTCTCCATGGACTCATTCTTTTGAAAAGAGAACATCAATGATGCAAGATCAAAACTAAGAGACACAATACCAGGGAATGGGCAAGTGCATTTGATAGGAAGGTTGTTACTCAAAAGACCAAACAGAGAAGATGAATTTGGCTTTGCTGAATTTCCTTTACCTGCATTAGGTTTGGAAGAATTCAGCTCAGTCATACTTGAAATGCTTGGCGATGACTTTGATGAAGTAAGCAAGTTCTCTGTATGATTTAAGGGAGAGTTGGATAACCTTGCATCATCAACTATTGGAAGAAGTAATGAAGAGACTGACGTATTTCCATTCAGCACTGAGCCAGATATAGAATTCATACTAATACTTTCACAAAAATGATCGAATAAAGAATGCGCTGCTGTCCCACGTATGAGTCGCTCCCGGGAACCTGTCTTTACATCCCAAATGTATAATATATCACCATCAGAAGTTCCATAATGTGTTTGACAAAGACAGGCAATATAGCCTCTTGTTCCATCCCATAAAACTTTTGAAGGATAGTTCACGTGTCCAGGAAACATTCTTTCCACCTGCAGAGTCTCAAGAGAAACAAGGGCAACACATTCATCCTCTCCAACTGAAAGAAAGCAGTCGCTCCAAGGATGCCCTGTCAAAGATGGGGGAAGAATAATTTGACGCACTGCAGCCACATGATGATGCATTACCTTAATAAGACTGCCACTGTCAAGATCCCATATACGAATTGTGCAATCCATACTGCCAGACACCAGAACCCGTTTAAAAGTGTGGCTTTTTGCACTACACATCATTTGATGTGCTGCCAAACAAAGTACAGAACCTGTATGTCCTGAGAAATTCTGTTTGTGTGCAGTTGACTTTTCATCAGGATTGGAACTTGCATCGTCCAGAAAAATCTCTTGAAACTGATCAAATCTTACAACCTCTATTTCTCCACTAAAAAATCCATATACGACAGCATAAGGTGTAAAGAGGTTCTCAGCAATAATCATGGAAGAAGATACTATCTTCCCCTTGTAAGGATAATAATTACTTGCGCTCTTCTCATTTATGCTGTCCATGTCCTCAGAACCTGGACTTGCACCACCAAAGGTTGATTTAATCTCTAGATCACCATGTCCGTTGAGCTGAGTAGACTCAAACCAGTTGGTGGAAAATGCACCATCACTGATCATTCTGCATTGACGGCACAATTGTCCGAGTTTATCTTCAAATTGATGCAGCGACCAAATTGTGATATGTGGTCTCCATAGTAAAGGTTCCTCGCGATGAAAGCAAACTGACTTGACGCACAAAAGATGTTCATTTACTTGTAGGAAAAAAACAGACAACCTTATATCAGGTTGATAATGACCAGCAGGAATCTCGGAATGGGGTTCACATTGAAAAACATCATTCTGATATGATATTTCATAGATGATTGCACAGCCTCTATTATTCCACACAACAAAGTGTGCTGGAATCAAGTTGCCGCTTTCATAGGTATCAGGTGTATTCCCCATATCATCACTTTCAAGGACAACGCCACCAACAGCACGAGCTTCAGTGGAATGCCCATCTGAAAAGAAGAGGCTGTCCACAAAAGAAACCTCTCCAATCATGGTATCACTAGACAATGACCTAAAAATACATTTATCTTTCAATATAAAAGCAACAACATTTCCAAAGGTTAAAACTGAAATAACTTGATCCACACCATTGAATCCCTCTGCCGAAAAAGAACTTTCCAATGGAAATTTATTACTGTGCGGACTCGACAAGCTTTCCACACAATCACGAGGCTCGTCTGATATCGAAACTGTCTGCTGTTTCCCATAAGAATCAGCTACAAACACTGAGTTTCTCTTTTCGTCATCATCAGAAAAGACTAGTGACATAAACTTAATGGGACCAATGGATAAATTTCCATGAAAAACAGTTTGTGTAATGGAAAGCAAATATGTATCCACAATAAGGATAGTAGATTTAGAGGACTTTTTGTGGTGATTTTCTCTATCTCCTAACTCATCATTAATAGAATTATCCACAAAAGAACAAGCTATACATACATATCTCGGTGTCGAAGGAAGTGTTCGAATTACCATAGGAGTACCAACCCAAGGTGGCAATTTTCTTCTACAACGGCAATGTCCACTGCTTTTACTCCACACACACAAGAAACCATCACAACAAGCACTTATCAAAGCACTAAAATTAGTTTTACTTGAAACATGATAGTTTTCTTCAGCTGCGATGGGGCTGCAAAGAGCGAGATCAGTGATTGGTGATGCGTGACCGCACAACACTCCCACCGCTTTAACTTGCTGCAAAATCAGCATAGCTCTTGAGTTTCAGATACTTATTTAACAAAGTGCTAGATGTTAGATATAGTTGGATTAATTAAAATTGATGGAATTGAAGAAGTTGATATAGTGAGGGCCTACTTGAATTGGCTCATTAAAGCTTATCTACTAGCATAAGTACTTGCTGTTTGGAAGAATGTATAAAAACATTGTGACATGATCATAGACTTTTTTCAGCTTATTTTCATTAGGTCTATTTGGCAAGACGCATTATTGGGCTTATAGCATAAGCTCGTATAACTAAAAAAGACCCGTTTGGTAACCGTCATTTTCTCACGAACTTATAACTTAATTTTACTAGCTCATAGCGTTTTTTGATAAGCTAATTCAAGTAGCTTATAGCTTATACCCCTGTAATCATAATTGAAAAAAAAATTAAATATTAATTAAAATATATCTTTTTCATATCACTTCAGTTCAACCGTTGATTTTACCAAACACTGCAATTTCAACCAGCTTGCTTATCCACTATCAACTATATTCGCTATTTTTTTACCAAACAAATCCATAGTCTCTCAAGCTAGCTTATGAAAACAGCTTACAGTTTATACAAAATATTTTATCTTGTTGTAGAAATAGTTTATGCATAAGCACTTATCTCTATACACTACAAATCATGACAAGCGCTTATTCTATAAGTTGCAAATTAAGTAGTTTATAAATTTACCTTATATAATGATCCAAAGGTAACTGATATAACAAACTTGTAAACTAACTAGTAAACAACTTTAAACAATATTGAATTAATTATAATTAATTCAACTATATCTATCTAACACAGAGATGAGAAATGATATAAAGATTTTTGAAAATGAAATGGCGAATACCGGGGAGGAGGTGGAGGCGGAAGTGGAGACGGTCCACCAGATGATGGAGCCATCGGATCCGGCGGTGTAAAAGGCGGCAGGTGACGGTGGTTGGGTGAAAGCGGCAACGGCGGTTACTTTGTGAGCGGAAGGGAAAGGTGTGCCTGACCATATGCACGCAACGGATCTGCACTTCATTGATTATTCGATTCGATTTTGTTACCTCACTCCATGAATCTGCATTTCGTGTTGTTAATTGCAGATTTATTTATGAGTTTCGGTTTGATTGAATTACGATGCTGGATTCTGATTCAAACCTCACCAGTTACTAATTACTGTTGCTTAAGATCAACGATCAAGATCTTACAAATGTTTTTACACTAACACCTAGTTATATTTTTATTTTCAAATTGATAAAATCATTTTAAAATCATACATATGATTTCGATCTGATTTATTTCATCATCTCAGATCAATTCTTATTATGACAATTTTGATGAATTAGTTTGACTTTTTAATATTAAGAAAAATAAAAAAACAATCACACGTATCAATAGTTGTAATGCGTTAACATTGTTGTCTACTTTATAAACCATTAATCGTTCAAGGTTTTTGCCAATAAACTGAGGAAAAAATGATGAATGAATAAATGAAATAATTTTACAAAATTGCTCATAGTAATGGTTGATTTTCTTCTTCTTCAAATAATCTAGTGCTTGAAGCTCATATATTTTTAAATATGGAGAAGTGAAGTGTTCGAAGTTCAAACTCTGACAAATACATGTATTATACAATATCTCTACCAATTGAACTAAACTCATGGTTGATTATTAACAATTGTCATAGGTGAGTGCATAAATTAAATTTAATATCTTGAATTGAAAATGGTACACATAAAAGTAATGTGGGGTAAACTTGGAAAACATTAATTCATTTTGCATTGAAAATGTGTAAAAAAAAAAAAGAACACTTAAAAAAGTGTATAAACGTTTGCAGCGTTACATTGAAGTTATAAAAAAACTGAGGTGACCTTTAAATAAAAAAACAGTTTTTTTAATTAATTTTATTGAAAACAAAATCATAAACACAACAATTTTTCATCCTTTTCTTCTAATTTTTATCTCCTCTAACTCAAAACACCTTAAAAATCTCGATATGCCCCTAGTAAACATTGACGAGAGATTGAAACAAAAACGTAGAAATGGAAACAAATTTACTTGCATACCTAGAAATGGAAACAAATATACTTGCATATCGATGTGCACCTCTTCGCCAAAATCTAAAAAATTTAAACAAAAATGAAAACTCTTAAGAAGTAGTTGAATAGGGTTATGACTTCGGGATAGAGAGACAAGTGGGAATTCGAATTGAAAGTAGCAACCGTTCTTTCTCTTTGTACTTGTAGGAATATAGGAATGAGTGAATATGCCACTTTGATTATATTAAAAAGGTTTCAATTTCATGGTTTTTTTTTTTTTGGGGCCGGAGTTCGAACCCGGACCTTACATATATTATGCATTGTTCATACCAACTGAGTTAAGCTCACGAAAACTCAATTTCATGGTCCGAACAGGAGCAAAAATTAGTGTCCGAATAGATGTGTGAGATCAAATTCTGAAAAGGGGAATAGGACGAAATTGATAGAGGTGAAATGAAATATTAATTAATCAAAATCATAATCAACTTTTTAATTTAACTTCAATTTAAGATTAGTTCAAACATAATGAGGAGAAAACGTGTATCAACTTCTTCTGTCCATTGTAGGGGAAGATATAATGATTATTATTAAAAGAAAATTAAGGGAAAAATTGGAGAAAACGAGCATAAGCCTGAGAAGTAGAAATAGAGAGGCAACGAACGTTGAATTCGATGGTGAAGTAGGCGTATACAGAAGTGTGAGGGAAGATGATGAAGACGAAAATTTTAAAAATTCTCTAGGTTTGGAGATCGTGAATTTCTAGGAACCAAGATGATGATGAAATGAGCATGTTGATGATGAATTTCTATGCTCCTTGACAAAGATGGATGAAGATGAGGAACATTAAGTTATTTCATTTTTTAGTTTTAATAAAAATTAATTAAAAAATAGAATTTGATGATTTGGAGCTGCCACATCAGTCGTAAACAACTATGTACGCAATTTTTAACTGAGTTTGCTTGGTTAAATTAGATGTGACATTTCATAATATATGCAGGGACCAGAGTTTGAGTCCCACACTCCACTTCTATACATTTAAAATAGGATTAAATATGTTTTTTGTCCCTATAAATATGTCAACTTTTCATTTTAGTCCCTCTAAAAAATTTCAACTTTTAATCCTCCAAAAAATTTCATTTTCACTTTTAGTCCCTCCTTTAAAGAAACTCATATGTAAAATTCATATTTTTGAATAAAATTTTGCGAAAAAATTTATAATATTATAAGGATCTTTCCAAAAAAAAAATAGAATTTATTACCAAAACATGAATTAAATATGAATTAATGTTTTGTTAAAAAATTCTAATTTTTTTGGAGTGATTTTTACAATATTCTATACATTTTTTTTGGTAAACAAAGGGGAAAGATAAGGGAAAAAAAAGAGGAACAAACTAAAGCAAAACAAAAAGACCCAAGGAGGATCTAACGACGGGCATAAAGCACTCTGGAAGCATCAGCCTGCAATAGAGGCTGCAATTCATCAGGAGGGGAAATGACATCCTGCCAATCTACATTACTCCTTGCCCCCATCTTTGCTAGAAAGTCTGCCACAACATTTGCTTCCCTCCAAGTGTGACATACTTGGACAGTCCAAGCGCGAGCCAACAACTCCTGAATGTTTCTAATAAGAGTTGCATAAAGATGCCAATTGCTCACACCTATAGCTATTAACTGAATAGCAAGATTATAATCAGAATAGCATATGATATACCTGTAGTCTTTCTCCCAAGCTACGCGCAATCCATAATATAGAGCTAGCAGTTCGGCATGAAGAATAGATGAGATGCCAATATGTCCTGCAAACCCATACAACCAAGAACCATCGGAGTGCCGTAAAACACCTCCAAAACCAGATGATCCTAGATTACCCAAGCTGCTCCCATCAACATTTAACACCGTTGCCAAACCAGCCATGGAATGCCAAGAAACCCATGGTTGCGCCTCAGCTGCATTAGTCACAGAATTGAAAACTCTGTCAATTAAGGATGCCAACCTATAAATTTTCATCTTCAACTACACCATAGACATGTTCTCATCCTCCATACACAATAAAATTCGAGCCCGCCATATCCACCAACACGCAGCCAGAAAGGTACCTGATCTGTCGCATTCAGCTCCTTGTCGCAACCACCTTGAAGCGTCTTGATCCATGAAAAAATTGATATTGTCGAAACCAAGAGATATCCATAGGCGAGTAACATAACCACAATCCCTGATACAGTGAAAAAAGCTTTCTTCCTCTGTTGAACAACGCGGACAAAGAGACGAGGGACACATTCCTCAGCTGTTCAGCATATCCCGTGTAGGGAGGGATTGCTGGCAAACAGTCCAGATAAAAAACTTCACCTTCTTTGGGGCTGCAATAAGCCAAATCCATCTCCAAGATGCAGATGCTTGTGGCAGAATATTATCTGTTTGACGAAGTAGCCATCTATATCCTGCATTAGCGCTATACGTGCCATCATTATTTCCCTTCCAAGTAAAATCATCAGGAATGGCATTATTCAAACATAGTGAAATTGATGTTATATGCTCTGTTATATGGTCCGACAGGGAAGTGTATAAATTCTTTAATCTCTAACGACCCCCTTGAAACATGTCGGACACGGACAATTGCAAGTCATGAATGTCCACGTACAGAACTTGGTTACTCAATTTACCAAAGCTAGTCCAAGGAGTGTACCAAAAGGAGGAGGACCCATCACCCAATCTAAAATCAAAACCTGGTCGTAAGACTGCTTTTGCTTTCACGACTGAATTCCAAACTATGGATCCTTGGTTATTTGGCATATCCATAAAGGGTTTGTCTCCAACATATTTATGTTTTGACAACTTAACCCACAGTTTATCAGTATTATTGTGGATGTCCCAAACCAACTTTCCCAACATGGATGTATTTGCTTCGCGCGCCTTACGAATGCCCAAACCACCCTCATTACGCGGTCGAGTGACTTTATCCCACCCTACCAGATGGATACCTTTATCGGAGCTGCCTTTCCAAAGAAAACGTCTAGAGGCCTTATCAATATGCTCGCAAAACTGACGAAGGCAGCCATGCAACTTGCATATAATAAGTGGGGATGGATGTAACCACCGATTTCACCAGTGCTAATCTTCCTGCTTTGTTTAATAACTTATTCTTCCATGAAGCAAGTCGATGGTTAATTTTGTCCAACATAAAATCATAATCTCTCTTGCCTATTCGCCCATGCAACATTGGAAATCCTAAGTACCGTTGAGGAGAAGTTGTGCGCCGAATACCTGTATTGGATTCAATAGTCTCAATCTTGCTTCTTCTTGTAGTGGCAGAAAAATAGGCCCTGGACTTTGATGCATTAACTTTCAGCCCAGACATTCGAGCAAACTTTGATAGAATGCCTTCCACCATTGTTGCTTGAGAAGCAGTCGCCTTGGTAAAAAGAAGAACATCATCTGCGAAGAAGAGATGCGAGAGGGCGGGGCCATTCCTAGCAATATTCTATACATTTATGCGCAATTTCATTAAAAAATACAAAAAAAAAAATTAAATATAATGAACAAAAGTAGTGATTGAAAATTTTATAGGGACTAAAAGTTGAAGGAAAATTTTATATAGATTGAAACGAAAAATTGACATATTTATAGGGATAAAAACATATTTAACCCTTAAAAATATGTGAGCTTTGGGCACTAGATTAATTGACAAAAAAGATAATAATATCTTACTTAAATAATTAATTTGATTTTAAAATAATTTTAATTTTAATTTAGGTTAATAGAGTTTTACTCCCTGTAATATCGGACACTTTTGGTTTTGTTCTCTGTAAAAAAAATAGATTCGATTCTTGTAAAAACAATTTGTTTTGGAATACCCCCTACGTCATCTGACTGTGCATTTTCGCTGATGTGACACGCTTAGTCACATTTTTTTATGACGTGACACGCTGACTGTATAATTAATTATGTTTTTTATTTATTTTATGGGTACACGTGACATTTATAATTTTTTTTTTAAAAATGAAAAATTTCTGGAAAAATTAATAAAAATGAAACAAATTATGGAAAAATTAAAAAAATGAAAACAATTTTGGAAAAATTAATATATATCGAAATTTTCGAAAAAATTATAAAAAGAAATCCAAATTAAATGAAAATTTCAAAAATACAATATTATCTAATTATTTTGATTTCAAAAATTAATTTCCAGAATTTTATTTTATTTGAAAATATAATCTATATGAATAACAAGATGCAATTGATATTGATATTGGTTGACATCGGTATATAAGTCATGTTATATCGTTGAATAACAAGCTCTTAATTATATTCTTCATGATTTTTGTTTCTAATTTATTACTTTTAAAAAAGATTTTTTAATTTTAAATAGATAATCTTTTTCCAGAATTTCAATAAAAAAAGTTCAGATTTTTTTCGAAATTTTCTTCCAAAATATTCAAAAAATATTTTTTAAAATTAAAAAAATTAGAAACAAAAATCATGAAGAATATAATTAAGGGCTTGTTATTCAAGAGTATAACATGACTTATATACTAGTGTCAACCAATATCAATATCCATAGTATCAAGTTATTCATCTAGATTATATTTTCAAATAAATTAATATTCTGGAAATTAATTTTCAAAATCAACATAATTATATAATATTATATTTTCGAATTTTTTTTATAATTTTAATTTAATTCAGAATTCTTTTTATAATTTTTTTCTAAAATTTCGATATATATTAAATTTTCCATAATTGTTTTCATTTTTTTTATATTTCTAGATTTCTGGAAAAATTAATAAAAATGAAACAAATTATGGAAAAATTAAAAAAATGAAAACAATTTTGGAAAAATTAATATATATCGAAATTTCCGAAAAAATTATAAAAAGAAATCCGAATTAAATGAAAATTATATAAAATTTCAAAAATATAATATTATCTAATTATTTTGATTTCAAAAATTAATTTTCAGAATTTTATTTTATTTGAAAATATAATCTAGATGAATAACAAGATGCAATTGATATTGATATTGGTTGGCATCGGTATATAAGTCATGTTATATTGTTGAATAACAAGCTCTTAATTATATTCTTCATGATTTTTGTTTCTAATTTATTACTTTTAAAAAAGATTTTTTAAATTTTAAATAGATAATCTTTTTCCAGAATTTCAATAAAAAAAGTTCAGATTTTTTTCGAAATTTTCTTCCAAAATATTCAAAAAATATTTTTTAAAATTAAAAAAATTAGAAACAAAAATCATGAAGAATATAATTAAGGGCTTGTTATTCAAGAGTATAACATGACTTATATACTAGTGTCAACCAATATCAATATCCATAGTATCAAGTTATTCATCTAGATTATATTTTCAAATAAATTAATATTCTGGAAATTAATTTTCAAAATCAACATAATTATATAATATTATATTTTCGAATTTTTTTTATAATTTTAATTTAATTCAGAATTCTTTTTATAATTTTTTTCTAAAATTTCGATATATATTAAATTTTCCATAATTGTTTTCATTTTTTTTTATATTTCTAGATTTTTTTTAATTTTTTTCATTTTAAAAAAAACATAAATGCCACGTGTAGCCATAAAAAAAATAAAAAACAAAATTAATTACATAATTATCGTACCACGTCATCAGATAAGGTGACTCAGTGTACCACATCAGTGAAAATGCATAATCAAATGGCCTAGGGGTATTCCAAAACATAAAATTATAAAGACCAAATCTAATTTTATTTTTTATGAAGGCAAAACCAAAAATGATCTATACTGCAGAGATAAAGTTCTATTAACCCTTTGAATTTTTTAAGAGAAACAGATTTTAAAATAACTTAAAAATCAATGTATTACAACATGAGGAGGTAAAGAATAAGCAGTTGAAGTTGAAGGTTTGGAATGGCTCAACGTTGGCAGTTTTGCCTTTCATTTTCAAGAAGGCTTCACGTCCTTGCAGCTGCAAAACCTTCCCACTTTGTTGCATCTTCATCTTTCTCTCAGGCATTCTATCAAACACTTTCACTACCCTCTCATTCTCAGGCTCAGCATGTGCCTTTTGATTTCAACTTCAAAATCAACTTCGATTTAGATGACCCATCTCTATTGCAATTCATCCAATTGCTCAAAAAGGACGATGACGATCACGATTGCCTTTTGTCCCTGAAACCAAATATAGATTTGATACGTTCCGCAATTTGGGTCCTAAGGGATGATTTGAAACCTGCACTCCGTGCCTTCAATTTGGGTTATAATGATGAGAAAGTTTGCAACTTGATTATATGGGTTTTGGGCACTCATGACAAGTTTCACACTGCATGGTCCATTGTTCGAGATATGCGTTCCTCTTCTCTATCCACCCATCAGGCTATGCTTATTATCATTGACAGGTACAAAATCATATACCCTCTGTATTGCAATTTGCATGTTCATCTTCGTGAATTGCTAGGATTCGGCCTGTCTAGATAGACTTATTTGAGCTTATTGACTGACATACCTACTTGTGTGTGAGATTCTTTGCAAGAACTTATGAAAACAACTTATGACATTGTACGTTCTCTAAGATAGCTTATGCAAACAACTTATAACTTATACGAAAACAATTTAATTGTGTTTTATCTTTTGCTATAAAACTAGCTTCTACATAAATGCCTATCATGATAAGTTGCAAATAAGTTGTTTATCCAAAACGAACCTTAGGCTTTGTTTGCGAGTTTTGAGGAGAGGGGAAGAAAAGGCTTAGGAAGGGAAGGGAGAAAGGAGAGAAAGCCTTCCCATTGCTTGGGAGTTAAAAAATCTACAAGGAAAGGAAATAGAGGGCTTATGTGATAATTTTACAATTTTACCATTTTTTCTCTCTTAAAATCAATACATTATGTTATACTTTGTAATTTATCTTGTAAATTATAATTGGAATTTTGAATTATTATGAAGACAAAATTGTCAATTTGTATGTTTAACCCCCAAAACCCCCAATTTGGGGAACTTTAAAATTGGACAAATGAAGCCCTTCAAAACCCCCCAAAACCTTTCCCTATTTTTTAAAAACTCTCAAACAAGGGTTTACCTCTCCATAAGCCTTTCCTTCCTTTCCCCTTCCCTCCAAAACCCAACTCGCAAACAAAGCCTTAGTAGTATGTAGATAGGAGAACTATGAAGTAACATTCACTTTATATATATGAAACCCGAATACTCCAAATACGGAGATGTTTCATATCGGATATGTGTCGGATATCGATACCATATCGATACCACACGGATACTCACGGATACGTACCCACGATGTATCAGAATTAATTATTTTCATTTTTAAAAAACATTTTATCGGATACTTAGATACTACACATATATACCAGGATACTTTTAAGATACTTCACAAATACGTAACCAAGATGAAGGGTAAAAAAGTGAGATGTATATGATTCATTTTAGATATGCATAGTAGAATTTTCTTGATGAACCACTTAAAATTATACTTCTTGTGGGTGAAAGTAACGAGAGAGAGGAGATTCAATTAATCAACATTTGACAAAATTTATGTTGAGTTCTTTTAATGATGCTTCTGTTAATATCCTAACATATGAATGAAAATATAATATGATTTATATGAAAACTTTTTTTTTATTTTGTTCACATGTATTATTTTATAAAAATTGTGACTTTTATAATAATATAACAATGAAGAGTAATCAATGCTTATTTTCTTAGTATTTTACATGCATATAAGTTTTAGTATAAAAATTTTGTTAACGTATTTTAGCCGCATAGTATCCTAAATTTTAAAAATTTCGTGTATCCGCGTACCCGTATCGTATCATACTATGAAGTAACATTCACCTTAGTAGCAAAGCTCTGACTTTAAATGGCCCCCCACTAGTAGACGGTGGGATTGGTCCCCTAGATTAGCTGACCCTTATGAGTTTCCAAAAAAAAATAAAAAATCACTTTTGATGTATCTAATTGTTTCTGCTTAAATTCTTTGTCATTATTGTAGTGTTGGATTTGATTTATTTAATTTACTATTGCAATGCTTCCGTTAAACTTTTATGGTTCATGTGTACAGTGATAGTCTTGTGTTGATGAATGATGATAGTTTCATCAATTCTAGTTTGTGCCATGACAACTCTATTGATAGCAGATATTTCAGTTTCTCATATTTTATTGTGGCATTTTATCTCAATCAGATATGCATATGCAAATAACTCTGCCAAGGCTATTGAAACGTTCAACTTTATGAACAACTCTAGATTGACTCCTGATCAGGAAGCATTCCGTGCACTTTTGACTGCTCTTTGTAAATATGGTAATGTCGAAGAGGCTGAAGAGTTTATGCTAGTAAACAAGAAGCTCTTCCCACTTGAGACCGAGAACTTCAACATTATTCTTAATGGATGGTGTAACATAACAACTGATGTATATGAAGCGAAAAGAGTTTGGAGAGACATGTTAAAATACTGTATAACACCAGATGCTACCTCATACAGTCACATGATTTCCTGCTTTTCAAAGGAAGGGAATCTTTTTGACTCTCTTAGACTCTATGATCAGATGAAGAAAAGGGAATGGATCCCTGGGATAGAGATCTACAATTCTTTAGTGTATGTTTTAACGCGTGAAAATTGTTTGAAGGAAGCTCTCAAGACAATAGATAAGTTAAAGGAACAAGGTTTGCAGCCAAATTCTGCCACATTTAACTCCATGATACTCCCCCTTTGTGAAGCTGGAAAACTAGCAATGGCAAGAATACTGTTGAACACAATGATAGAGGAGAATGTTAGTCCAACCGTTGAGACTTACCATGCATTTTTTGAAGGGACAGATTATCATGGAACCTTAGAATTTCTAAGTAAGATGAATGGTTCTGGTTTGGGTCCAAATAAGGATTCCTTTCTTATAATTCTGGTAAAATTCTTAAAGTTGAAGCAACCTGTAAATGCACTAAAAGTTTGGGCAGAAATGAAGAAGTATGATGTGGTGCCCAGCTGTATACATTACAGAAAAATGGTTGAAGGGCTTGTAACATGCAGTTGGTTCATAAAGGCCAGGGATTTTTATGAGGAGATGATCTCAAATGGATGTTCAGAAGATCCAAAGCTTAATAAGCTCCTTCATAAAAAAGTACTTGATAGTGGTGTTAAAAGAAAACAGATTGTTAAAAAAACTAATAGTGATAAAGTGTGAGAGTTCTGAAATGGAAATTTCATCGAGAGCAGTGAAGATAGGAAAGTTCTGACTTTTAGCAGAGAAACACAGGCTCCTGCGTTTTATCTTGCCATTCTGCATTCTACCAGTGTGAATATGGTAGCCTTTGCAGTGCGATATTGTTAATTAAAGGCGAAATTTCTTGAGTTCATTTCATAGGCTGGCTGTAACCCCTTGACAGCCTGCCTAAGTTTTGAATTTTACTACAGGAGATGTACTGAAGAAGTGGGAAAATAGAGTGACCTCGAATGTTCTCTGATCTATAAATGTACCCTTGGTGGTTTTGGTCGCTGCTGCATGCTCTGGCCCTCATACTCCCTTGTTTTGATTGTCTCGTGGTTTATCATTCAACAGCTCACAAAGTACATATTTTGGTTGTGTCTTCCTGAGAGTTTCCATTGTTGATTAATTGGCTATATCTTACATAATTGCAAGGATTTGCGTTGCAAACATTCAGCTTGGTCTCTTTAACAATATAAACCTCCTAGCCTAATGATCCTTAAACAATACGACATTGGTCCCTTTAAACTTTTAGGAATACTTCCAGAAAATGCAACGAAGTTATCATATTTAGGTGCCTTTTTTTTTGTTGACTTCCTGTGTGTTTACGTGTTATAGAATGCTCTATATCTGGATGTTGGCTAATACTTTGAAAAATATGAATATGTAGGATTGATTTCATTTACTGGTGACTTCTAGAGTGAGAGCTCAATTGAGGAACAATAAAATTGGATTTAATCTATGGTCCAAATTTATTAAAATTAAAAATAGAACATCTATACTTTTCCACATACAACCATGCCTCTATCTCTCGTCCATTTGGGTACTCTCCAACTAAACAAAAATCTTCACACAATGGTCGTCGGAAATAAAAAAAAAAACTGACAAAAAAGTGTTTGAAGCTTCGTACTTCATTAAGGAAAATGTTAACTAGTGGTTAAAGAAACTAAATATAGTATAAGGACTTTGAAACTTGTGTAGTCAAAGTTAAAAAAATGTAAAGAATTATGTTTTCAATGTAAATATTTCCTTTTTTGTTTCCTTAACTAGTCAAAGTTAACAAGATCCATTGAGAAATGATATTTGTACAACCATTTTTGCACAACTTTCTCAAAGAGAGAATAGCAAGATTGTCCCAAAAGTTGTACTAAAAGAGTTGTTCAAATAACACTACTCTTCATTATTTCATTTTATACAATAAACATTCCTGGATTCAAAATAAAAAAAATTCCAGCATATAGGCTTCAGGACTTAATTGCAAGAAACATTCCAGCATTGACAATTAGGTTCTACAATTGCTCAACAAGATGAAGATGATCCTTCTTCAATTTGGCTTTGATGCTTGGGATTATGTATATAAAATATAAATTCTCTTGCAGCAACGACTTCTATTTTAATTCCCAGTCATCAACACCACAACAATAAAAATAACAATTAGAGCGTAAAGACGTATAGTTTGAAACTCCTCGTTCAAATACATAATTGGCCCTCTCAAGTTGATTGTTTGCAAAAAAAAAAAACATAATGAATTGTTCTGTCAAGAAAGCTATTGTTTCTTTCATAGACTTTTGTTGGATGATTCGTCCATTCTGCCTCCCCCTCTTCCTTCCCATCAGATTGCATAATAGAATCGAGTTTCTGCATGCAATAAGGGGAAGTGTTATCATATTAAGGTCAAATCATAAATGAACATGTAGGGAAATTTTATTTATCTGATGATTTATATTAAATGTTGTTTGGATGTGTGACCACTGATTAAGGTCAGTATTAGAGTAACTTCATTACTATCACATAGCATAGAGCTTATCAGAATTGTATATATTGCTTATCAGAATTCGCATCACTCATTGTGATATCCTTTTCGACAGTTTAAAGACTACTTTCTGTTCACGGTCAGGAGACTATTACTTTATTTCAACGATAACCCAATCAAGGAACTCTCATAACTGATTAGATTCTGTTCAACTACATTAGCATAACACTAAAATCTCCCTTTCTCCCTAAAACCAGTATTAGAATACTCTCCATCCTTTTTTCTAGAACAAACTTACAGCAGATGTCATCTCCTTTTCTTGTCATTGGTGACATGTTTTCGTACTCTAGCAGAAACACCTCATATTCACATGTTTTGCAGTAACCACAATATTCACAACTAGTACTATTTTGTGTTTGTTGCTTGGAATGATTTCATATTTATGTATAATATAGCTTATGTGATTTGTTGGTGGAAAAATTCACTAGCTGTTTCTTACCAAGAAGTTAGAGAAAAATAGAGACAAAAAATACATAGAAAAAATGTACTACTACGTAAAACTGTGCGTCTCTCAGGGAATTTCTACTTGCTATGCTTATTGTGGTGAAGTGTGGGAAACAACAATTAACGATTTAACAGTAGATTGACAATATTTATTACATATTAGAGAATCGAGTTGATTTAACCCCAAGAACATCAACCATGGAGGCTATACAGGTACTGCAGTATGCTGGAAAGTTTTTGAAGGCAACAATAGTAATAGTATGGCCTTCGTTGATATAGAAAAAGAAGGGTGATACAAGAAACCCCGTGAAAATGTGCTAATGTACAAAATTCTGTCATTATGTATGTCTGCTGAATTTTTTCATCCAATCCTTGCTTAGGATAGTTCTCTTCTTAATATTATTGTTTATTTGGTTTTGATAATATAGTCAGTAACATTCTCTGTTCCTTTGCAAAAGGAAGCAGAGTTAGAAATTCAGGTTTATCCATTGCTGAGTGGACTGACATCGAAGACCAGTACTCTACATTTGGAACGTGTTCATAGATTGAAAAGCAGACTTGTTCCCTGACTAGGAGAGTTCCAAAGGTGATGTTCGTTTTACAGTTATATTCTTTCTTCACAGTAGGAAATGGCAATTGATAAGTGCCATATTAGCTGAGTTAATATTGTGGATGTGTTAGGTTAGAGAAGAAACAGAATAGCTTATGGATGGTGATGGTGATATGGCTGAAATGTACCTTATCGAGAAGAGCTATGGTTGGATATAGATCAGTTGATGGTGCATCCATCTCTTCTTCAGTCTCTCCCGTTTCATCACCACCAGAATATGTTGGTCTGAAACGTATTTAATTTGTACTTTTGCGTTTAGCTAACTTGCAATGAAGTTATGAAGTTGGTTTTATGTACTATGTATATACCTGGCCGGTGAGTTTTGTATTTCTCTCCTTTTGATCTATTAAACTCGTTTTGCAGTTAAAAAAAAACTTTATTCTTAAATATATGTTGAAAATTTATATCAGGTTGAAACATGCATAGATAGTATGCAGTTTAAGAAGCTAGCTTATTTAACTTTGTCATTGATGTGAAACATAACTTGATGGATACATGCTCTTTTATAGTCGCACAGAGAAATCAATGAAATTGGGTTTGGGTTAGAGAATAGAAAACAAGAAGGCGTAAATGAGGTAAAGAACAAATCTATCTCAAAGATATAGAGTAAAGTTATATAAGGATATAAGGTAGAAAATATGCAATCTCATCATTCAATATGTAGTTAACTTTTCTTCCATCTTTTATGCATGAAAATCATATCAATTGTGGTAAGAATTTACCTGCACAAACTAATCCTTCAATCTACCATGACGGTTCATATTGATAGATTAGAATGAATAATTAAACTCCGAACCACAATCTTATTCCCTTTCCAAGTCTTAGGGTCAAGGGACAACATATTTGAATGAATAATTCCTTTCTTAGTTTTCAGATGAAAAAATAAGAAAAACAAACTTGAGTAAAATGATGTTTAGAAATAGAATGCATATATATCTACTATTCAATAGATTCGAATCATAACACATTTTTAAAAGCATAAATAGAATGAAATCTTTGTTATAGATGAAAATGTGTTCGGGACCCTTTTTGCATATCAACATTAAATGATCATCCTAACCCTTATGAAATTCCCATCAAATGCAAGCATTACATAATAAGCTGCCCTGAATGGTTTCTAGAACAAACTTACAGCAGATGTCATCTACTTTTCTTGTCATTGGTGACATGTTTTCGCACTATAGAATGGTTTCTTTATGGGCAGAGTTGTGAAGCCACACTTCATATTTACATGTTTTGCAGGAACCACAAGTTTCACAACTAGTACTATTCTATGCTTGTTGCTAGGGATAAGTTCAGTTTCATGTATAATATAGCTTATGTGGTCTGTTGATGGAAAAATTCATTAGTTCCTTACCAAGAAGTTAGAGACAAAAAATACAAAAAAAAAAGTGTACTTAATGTGAACCTGTGCATCTTTCAGGGGGGATTTCTACTTGCTATGTTTATTTTGGTGAAGTGTGCATCTTTCAGTAGATTGACAATATTTATTACATATTAGAGAACAAAGTTAATTTAATCCCAAGAACATCAACCATGGAGGATATATAGATACTGCAGTATGATGGAAAGTTATTGAAGGCAACAATAGTAATAGTATGGCCTTCGTTGATGTAGAAAAAGAAGGGTTATACAAGAAACCCTGTGAAAATGTGCTAATGTACAGAATTCTGTCATTGTGTATGTCTACAGAATTTTTTCATCACCTTTCTTGCTTAGGATATTTCTCTTAATCTTATTGTTTATTTGGTTTTGATAAATTAGTCAATAACATTCCCTGTTCATTTGCAAAAGGAAGCAGAGTTTTCATTGAGGCCAGTACTCTAAATTTGAAACGTGTCCATTGATTGAAAAGCACACTTGTTCCCTGACCAGGAGAGTTCAGAAGGCGATGCTCATTTTATATTTATATTCTTTCTTCACAGTTGGAAATGAGAATTGATAGGTGCTATATTAGCTGAGTTAATATGGTTGATGAGTTAGGTTAGAGACGAAATAGAGCAGCTTATGGATGACGATGGTGATATGGCTGAAATGTACCTTATCAAGAAGAAATGACGGATGGAATTGTCATTTTATGGAGATCAGTCTATGGTTGGATAAAGATTAGTTGATGGTGCATCCATCTCTTCTCTAGTCTCTCCCGCTTCATCACCACCTGATTCTCGGAGGCTTTAGAAGAGCTTGAGCGTTGTTAGGAATCAACACGAGAGCATGAGGAGTTCCGAAAGTAATACAGAAAATATAGAAGAACTTGAGATGTTTTTAGAATCATACTGTGTTTTCATTGTCAGCACTCTAAACAAGCTAACATCAGTAAACACACACTGTTATCTATACGAACCCCTTTTGTTTCCAACTTCATCGCAGTTTCCCTTTTCTTGTTTCAGTTAAAAGAATAATTCGATAACACGGAAGATTCCATCAACATTCAGCTGGTGTCTTCTGTTTTCCTTCTTTCTTATATTAGTCTCCAAAAGGTTCTCCTATTGCATGTTTGCTTATAAGTTATAACTGACTAAACGAGAATGCTCAAGTCATCAGACATGTTCACATAAGATTGGGTATGGCATGCTATATTACTCTCCCATTTCTAATATTTTTAGATTGTACTTTAGTTTAGTGCCAACGTATGAGATAAGACATTTGATATGTTTACTCTATATGTTAAAAATAGAGTTCAAGGAAGAAGGAATTCAATGGGCCGGGATTGTCCATGAGACTAACAAATTTTGTCGATTCCACCACTGCCATGGCCATGTGACCGAGTAGTGCAGTCAGCTGAAGGACGAATCAAAGAGTTGCTACAGAAGGGCAAACTGAGAAGATTCGAGTCCGGGAGCAGAGGAAGTTATTGGGATTGGAAATGTTGAAGTCCCGAAGGACGATAAAGGATCACCGAGTCATCTCCCAAACCTTTCCTGGTTGCACATTCAACTTCTGGAGGAATGTTCTCCGTGTTCGGGTCAATCATTGTTCTAATTAAGCAATTCACGTCTTAAAAAATAATAAAACAACTATTCGCTTGTTTCAGTTCCTTATAAAGTTAAAAAAATTAGGGATTTAAGTGAAAACAAAAAGGTTCCAACTTACTGAGCAAATGAAACAACACAATTAAACTAGAACAAGATTCATAATCCATAATGTGGCTGGTTTATACAGTTACATCAAAATATGTTTTGAGAACTTATCCAAGCACCGTATGCTAGCGTCCTCCTCCATGATATAGCTTTAATAGCCAGGAGGGTTTATGTTCAAAACGTTTCGCATAATTTTGCAAGAACAACTCATCTGACAAATAAAATGGCGTAGCTAAGCTTGAATCCTTCCTAATCAAATCTACGGAAATAAGATATTAGACAACAGAGGCCCTTGGAATTAACCTATTCTCAATACTAAATCCGAAAAGGTGGGTGCTGCCAGGAGCACTAAAGAATCCAATCCAAGTTGCTCCATCCAAAAACACATCACCCCATTCAATTTGTCCGGAGATCGTAGCTTAAAGTTAGTCTGTCTTTTAAATGCATGCAAAATTTCATCTTTAGGATAACCAAAACTCTTCAAGGCATCAACTTTGGCATCCCATTGAGATTTGGCGACAGTCCTTTTGACCAAAACTCTTCCCGGTTGCCACACAAAAAGTTACTGTATTTGGAAGGATATCAAGCTCCAACTCCTTAATCTCCTTCACAACGTTTTTCAAATTAGTAGGACATATATAGAAGGTTAGTATAACCATAAACTAAACGGTAAATGCTCAAAAGGTTTAGTACATATCAAGCAATCAATCAATCATTATTATGTGAGCATTATAATAATATATACACTCAATCAGGATAAGCTCAGTTTGAGATAAATAGTTCTTTCTCTTGCAATATTTCTCTTGAATGATTGAACTACTTCTTTGAGAGCAACCAGGAACAAGTTAATTTCTTCAAAATTTGCGCTTAGATAAATACATTCAATAAGCCTAAATTAAAACATATTAAATGTTAATATATGTGAAGCTCCATAAATGATGGGTTCTATGTGTGAGCAATCAATCAATCATTCTTATGTGGGCATTTTTTTTCTTTCTAGTTAAGAGAGGCAACCAATTCAAAAATACAGCCGATTGTGGGTAAAAAGCATACAGCAGAGGGCAATCACATAGTTCAAACAAAATTCACCAACTTTATAAATTATCGTATTTTAAGAAATAGGTAAAGCATAAATTATTATTTTTTTCTCTAAGAAAAAGATAACAATTTTTTTCAATCATGAAATCATATTGAAATAAGAAGAGTTAATAAATAATGAGATTCACCATAATCCTTAGTATGGTATTTAGCGATGTAAGAGATTAAAAAAAAGATATTACATTTAATTCTTAGTCAACGACTACCCATGCTTGTACCAAATAAACTTTCAACTTGTCTATGTCCCTAATCCCTAACTCGTGGATCCAAAATTAAAATTTTGACTTGTCTATGTCCCTAACTAGTTGATCTAAAAGGGAAGCTTCAATATCATTTTCTAGTGTTTCAATTCATCAAAAAACAAAAGGCTTCGCTTGATTGAAAACTATGGTCCCAACGCAATTAATCACGTGCATAGACATAAGACTGATGATATATGGAGGGACACCTATTACAAATTCTCCTTCTCCTATATAAACTAAACAAACACCGTCATGTTTAGGAGTATATGTGAACATGGTGCAGTGCTTTTGTTTCTCTACCCAAATGTATTTGTATGGTTGCATATGATGTGCGTCTCAAAGTTCCATACAGAAACTTCCCCGTAGCAAAAATTGCATATGATGCCTCCATTGCAAATTCGATCGATTATAATTGTTTTTTTCTCCGTCATATGACTGCACTTGGTTGCATTCATTGATGAAGTTCCTGCTGTTGTGCATGGAGTTGTTTCTATTGTCAAGAAAACAAAGCCTGCAAAAAAAAAAAAAACAATAAGAGATTTGAAAGCAACATATTAATCTATTATCATGTTCATATGTTCTTTTTCTACTTTTTGGTTTATTACGTCCTACTACTACATATCAAACACTTTTTTGAAGAAACATATCAAACACTTTTATTACTCCCATATCCATTGTATCTAATATAATATTTTGTTATTGATAGAGTACAAACTATTTACTAAATCTTTCAAAAAAAAACTATTTACTAATATTTACTATTTCAATTCCTTTCAATTTTTTTTTACTATTTCAATTAAAAAAATAACACATAGAATATAAGAGCCAACAGAGATTGAGATGCACACTCACAAACTCCACGCGACTTGACAAAAGATAGAATTGACGTAACTGGTGTCCTTTTGAGTTTTAATCAAAGAAATAACACTCGTTGAAACAATAAAAAATATATAACTTGTAATTGACCAAATAAAATACATGGTAGACGATGATGACGAAGAAATAAAAAGCATCTTCAACGTGTTGCACATCAAAGTGTTCCCTGTAGGTGGAGAGATAATAGAGATTAAAAGAAATAAAAATAATAAACTCAACAAACAAATAAATGAAAAGTATGGAATCATAAGTGAAAATGTATATACATGTGACATCCATTTGTCTAACTTGAATCTTTTAAAAAGTGATTAAGGTGTGACACTCCATACAAATAATTAGAGAAACTCTTCAACTACTCCGACTTCCATGGAGCATACAAACATTTCAAACATTTTTAGATTCTACTTTGGTTTAGTATTGCAAACATAAGAGAAAAGAAGTTTGATATATATGTTAAAAATTCAAGCATTGTTACTCTCTTGTGTCGATTCCTAATAAAGTTTAAAAATTGGGTCTTATTAACAAGTGCCCTTAGGACACTAGTTAAGATAACCAAAATTAGTAACTTTACATTGTAAACAACAATTTGTAAACATTTTACAAGTTGACTTGACCACTTTTCATCACTTTCCAACACATAATTTCTATTTTTGTTCATTTATCCAATGTCCCAAGGGCACACATTTCTCTTAAAAATTAGGGATATAAGTCAAAACTACGATCTACCAAAAGCAAAAAAAAAAGTTCCAACTTTCTGAGCAAATAAAACAATAGAATTAAACTAGAACCAGATGCTTGCATCCTCCTCCCTGATATGGTTCCATCCAAAAATGCACCGCAATTCAGTTTTTCCGGAGATGGTAGCATATAAAATTAGGTTGTCTCTTAAATGCATGCAAAATTTCATCTTCAGAACAACTCCAACTTTTCAAGGCATCAACTATGGTATCCCATTGGGTTTTGGTGATAGCCCTTTTGGCCATTATTGCCACACAAAATTTGTACTGTATTCGGAATGATATCAAGCTCTAACTCCTTAATCTCCTCCAGAACCTTTTTCAAATCAGTAGAGCATATATAGAAGGATTAATACAAAGCAAGCGGTAAATGCTTGAAGGAGTGACATGAAAATCAAGCAAAAATTTATCATTTGGTTTCATGCGAGCATCAATAATGGAAGCAGGACATGCAATTATTGAAGTAATAGCTTTTTCATCAGGACAGAAACTTCTTACCAATTCAAAAGCAGTGATAATGTGTTTCTGATGGGGTCGAATGATAAGAAAGTTGGTGTCTTTGAATGATGGATTGTATATTTTCTTGTTTATTTCTTCCAGCACTTCACCTATCAAATTTTCTTCCTTCTAATTCTTCTATCGAAGTTTTGGTTAAACAGTGGATGAATAACATGAAAAAGCATAATTCAAGAAAATATGATGCAATCAAGACATGTAGTATTCCCCTTAAGTGCATATCAGCACAGAAAAGAAAAGCAATCTTAGCACGGAATACCAACAACTACAAAGACCTACTACAACAAGATTTAAGCAGTTACTAACAGGTCAACGGTCCCAACATGATAATAAACCCAACAACATAAATTGACTCTACTACAAATCTGAGGCAAACATACAATGAAGAAATATGTGAAACACCAAACTATTACCAAGAACCAATATGATCTAATAATGACAGTGATCAAGGCACAAAATTTTAAGACCACTAAGTATTTTCTAATTATTGGTTAATTAACATACAACAACAATACTTTCAAAACTAGCATATCAGTTGGAGTCACGTATCTTACTTTATGCAAATTCACATATATCAAAAACAATTGAGTTTATAACTTACAATAAAACTATTAATAGCTAATCAATCAATCGTAATAGCAATAATCATATTCTCTAACCACATAACAAAATATTTTCCTGTGTCAATTATTCCTTATAAAGTTCAAAAATTAGGGATATAAGTCAAAACTGTGAAAAGCATGAAAATCATTCAATATGTAGTTAACTTTTCTTCCATCTTTTATGCATGAAAATCATATCAATTGTGGTAAGAATTTACCTGCGCAAACTAATTCTTCAATAAACCAAGAGGGTATATATTGATTTAGTGTGCGTTTGTTTTAACTTAAAAAAAAAAAAAAGATTTTGTGTTAGCAAAATCTAGAGATTCTTTTGAGAGATTTTTAAAAAAATATGAAGCTATTTGTGTTTGTTTACTATCCAAAAAAATCACTTTTTAAATAAAAAAGATTTTTAACTAATTCATGTCTTACCTCCTTATGTTTGAAAAAAAAAATTGAGAATAGTTAATCCTAATAGCTTTTTATTTTAGAGTCAAAATAGATTTTTAGACAAAATGATTTTTCTAAAAATCCTAAACAAACACTTAAAAATAACTAAAGTGATTTTTTTACTAAAGAAATAGATTTAAAAAAAAATCTAAAACAATCAGGCCTATATTTGATTTTCCTTTGACTTCACTCTTGTTGTGAGAGGCTTTAAACACAACTGTTGTTGCTAAACCTGTTCATTGAATTCAATGCAATGAATGAAAGAAATATTAGACTTGCCTAAGAACAAGAATATACAAATTTACCTAATATTAAACTCCAAACCACAATCTTATTCCCTTTCCAAGTCTTAGGGTCAAGGGACACCGTATTTAAATGAATAATTCCTTTCTTAGTTTTCAGATGAAAAAATAAGAAAAACAAACTATAGTAAAATGATATTTAGAAATAGAATGCATAAATATCTACTATGCAATAGATTAGAATCAATATGACACATTTTTGCATATCCTAACTCTTATGAAATTCCCGTCAAATGCAAACATTACATAATAACCCTCCCTGAGGTTTTTGGTTAGTTCCAGCACTGGTTTTTTTGCAGCTCATTGATGTTGTTATGCTATTGTTTCAGTCCTGTTATGTTGCGACTGTTTTTGTCAATTTTGCTATCAGTTGGCTTAGGGGTTGTTTTGTGTTGGTTGTTGTGTTTGTTTTTAGCAGTTTAGCCGAGGCCATCCACTCGCTGTGTGGGTTTCATGGTGTCTCGCCTATATACGACGTCTGTTATTTTGTAATCATCAGATGGCTTAGGGATTGTATACGTCTTGTACATGCTATCCGTTAATTATATTGTGCTGATTGAAAAAAATACCACATTGAACTCAACACAAGAGTAGTTATTTCAATCAAGAGTATATAAAGTCCATCTTTGGCAGAAATCACGGCCGTGTGCCGGTGTAAATCAAAGGAGCATATGAAGTCGTGCCTTTTGTTGTCGTCTCTTTCGTAAAATTGAGCATTACCCTTAATTATTATATACATATACAACCTTTCTCGTTAAGAAAGACAACCAATTCAAAAACACAGTCAATTGTGAGTAAAAGCATACAACAGAGGGCAATCACATAGTTCAAACAAAATTCATCAACTTGAAATTATTCTTTGTAGTATTATAAGAAATAGGTAAAGCATAATTTATTATTTTTTCTCTAAAAAAAAAGCAATTTTTTTCAATCATGAAATCAAATTGAAATAAGAAGAGTTTAAAAATAACGAGATTCATCATAAGGGATAAATACTTAATATATGTAAGATCCGAGATTCAAACCCCGACCACCACAAAAAAAGCAAGGGATTAAAAAAAATTACATTTAATTCTTAGTTAACGACTACCCATGCTCGTACCAAATAAACATCGATAATAGTCAAATTCTAGGTATTTAATCTAGAAAATCTTTCAAATTTAATCAGAAACTTCCATTTGATCTTCATCTTCGTCTCCATCTTCAACTTCATCTCCAACTGCATATTCATCATACAAATCAGCAATCACATCATGCAGCTTCAGAATGGAGTAGCTTCAATGTTTTCATTTCGCCAAACAAACCTTCTAGCTTTCTCTTCAGCCAATTTTGAATTAGCCATGACAAAGAGAACATCATTATAAGCCTTTTGCCACAAAAGGTTTCTTCTCTTAGCATGAACCTGTCTTTGTCCCTAACTCGTGGATCAAAAAGGGATGCTTCAATATCATTTTCACGTGCATACATACATAATAACGATGATATGTGGAGGGACACTTAATTATTACAATTGATATAAATTCGCCTTCTCCTTCTCCACAAACTAGCATGTTGTCCTTTTGGGTTCTTAATCAAAGAAATAACACTCGTTGAAACAATAAAAATATATATTTAACTTGTAATTGACCAAATAAAACATATGGTAGACGATGATGACGAAGAAATAAAAAGCATCTTCAACGTGTTGCACATCAAAGTGTTCTCTGTAGGTGGAGCGATAATAGAGATTACAAGAAATAAAAATAATAAACTTAACAAACAAATAAATGAAAAGTATGGAATCACAAGTGAAAATGTATATACCTGTGACATCCATTTGTCTAACCTGAATCTTTGCAAAAAGTGATTAAAGAGTAGTTGCAGTAGCTAGCGGTGCTGGGGATTTAGAAAATGTTTGTGCACATACTTGCAGCAGCTATGACAAGCGTATTGTGGATTATAAAATAGGGTTAAAAAATGTCTGTATATATAGCAAATTGAGGCGGTGCTGTGATTTAGAAAATAGGGTTACGTGGCCATTTTTAAATGGTGTTTTATTTTATTCCAAAATAACAAATCGAATGTTTTAATGTGGGTCAATATTGGTGGTCAATGATCATTTAATAATGTATTAAAATGGATAACTTTGCTAATGGATTGGATTCAATTAATCCATCCATTTAAAAAATATGGATGTATTCAATCCATCCATTTATATTTTTTAATCCTATATATGAATCAATTAAAATGAAAATCAAAATACAAATACATTGAATATGATATAAATATTTTATTTGTAAATTAACTTTTTGATAATATTGATTAATTATATAAATGTTCTCGTGAGCTTAGCTCAGTTGGTATGGAAAATGCATAATATATGCAAGGTCTGGGGTTCAAACTCCGGCCACCACCAAAAAAGATTAATTCTATAAATAAAAAACTGGAAAGAAAAAAAAACTGCATATTTAAATTAATTTAAATATCTTTTTTAGAGGAATTAATTTAAATATGTTAATAATATGGTTAAATCAGAAAATTGAATGTTTTAATGTGGGTCAATATTGGTGGTCAATGATCATTTAATAATGTATTAAAAATTGAATTTCCTTTTAACATAAAAACTGATTATTTAATTTTACAATTATTTATTTTAAATTGGAAAGGAAAAAAATAAAGATTTTTTACAAATAAAGATTATTTATTTATTTTACAATGGCGTGTAGCAACCATCAACACGGGTACAATTTAAAAAAAAAGTGCTTTTTTAGGGTATCGTCAAACAAATGAGATCATTCTCCATGGTATTACTATGTTTCTCATGACTTTTTGTTATCATTCACCATTTTTATGTTACACAAATTCTTAGTTATTTTATCCTTCTCAAAGCTATTACTTTGTTTCTATTTTATTCTCTCTTTTTGTGCAAATACCCCTACATGTTCTCATAAAAGGTTTTGTCTCTCAAAGGTATTTAAAAAAAGTTGTCTAAGCTAAAACCCGTTTTTACGTACTTACTCTATTTAGTGTTAAATACATGTTTTATACAAGTTGTCTAAAAGATTTGTGTCTAAACTGCTTTTGATTTGATTTTATTTTTACTTACATTCAACGAAGTTATCAGGCCGGCTAGGGGTGTCTGTGGGTCGGTTTGGGTTGGAGTTGGTGAAACCCAAAACCCGAACTATATAGTGTACTTCAGTTTGGGTGAGGTAAAATAACCATTGGTTATACCATTGGTTATACCATTGGGTGGGTTTGGATAAACCCGCTAATTTATGGGTTGGGTTGAATTTGGTAACGGGTTACCCAACTTATTTTTCAATTTTTTTTTAATATTAAATGACTAAATGAAAAGTACTTATAATTTTTCTTAGATATTACTCTACTTTTTAATTTTCTGAAAAAAAATTTGGTTAACTTATTTTTACAATAATTTTATGCATCATAGAATAATAAATTATAATATCAAATAACAAATTTCGTTATAAAATACTTGCAACAAATTAATGTTACATGACATAAAATTGTATTAGTATTAAAATAAAATAAAAATGCAACATTTTGATTTGTAACTCTAGCATGTTTTGATTTTCATTATACAGGGTAAAATGTGTATGTTTTGAAAATATAATTTGGTTTATGACCATAACTTTTAGTATTTTTCTTCTACCCTATGAAAATAAAGATAAAAAAAAAGAAGACATTATTGGGTAAGTGGGCTTTTTGGATCTTGATATGGTTTTATCCGAAACTCATTTATTATTAAAGTTTTACTTTTTCCACCCTATGGCTTTCCTCGCGTGCCCTATTTTTTCCAAAAATGCCCTTGACGTTTCCGGATTTTATAATCCGGAATGGTGTTTTCCTTTGTTAAAGGGTGAGAAAATAAGTTACGGATTTTTCTGGATTTTGTAATCCATAAATCTCAAAAAATAGGGCGCGTTACATGATTTTTTCGGATTACATAATTCGAACACCCCCTAAACACCCTTTTTTTCATGGTGCTGATGCAATCCAGATTACGTAATCCGGACAACACCAACACCAATTCTGAACATGTTTGTAACATTGATAGACACTTTAGGGACAATATTAATCTTCCTATCTTTCATCCTTGTGTTTTTATGATCAAGACTCCATTAGAAGAGACTTCTTACAGGACTCTGCCCTCAAAATCCAAAATTCCATCATTTACACCCTTTTTTTCATGGTGCTGATGCAATCCGAATTACATAATCCAGACAGCACCAGCACCAATTCTGAACATGTTTGTAACATTGATAGTCATTTTAAAGACAATATTAATCTTCCTAGCTTTCATCCTTGTGTTTTTATGATCAAGACTCCCTTAGAAGAGACATCTTACTGGACTCCGCCTTCAAAATCCAAAATTTCATCATTTAGACCCTTTTGTTCATGGTGCTAATGCAATCCGGATTACGTAATCCGGACTGAAAAGGGGCATTTTTGGAAATTTTACAGGGCTTGCGAGAAGGCAACAGGGTGAGAAAAGTAATACTCTTATTATTATGAGTTTTCCATTTTAGAAACCATATCAACCGAAGAGTGCTGCTCTTTACCCAAACGATTTTGCTCATTCTCAAGTGAAATGGCCAAAATGCCCTTGCGTGACTTAAGTTACGCCAGTGTATAATTTACGTGAGTTAACTCACGCTAGTGTTAATTTACAAATACTGGAGCGTGAGTTAACTCACGCTACATAATATGCAAAAAAAAATCGAAATTAAATAATTATTCAAATGGTAATATAAATAAATAATTATTCAAATGGTAATATAATTAATATCAATGCTAATAATATAAATGCTAATATAAATTCTCAACAATTACATAATAAAACCTCATTTTATTAATACTTTGATACAATTATATAATACATAATTTGATACATTTTATTGGAATAAAGTAAATATGCTTCTTTGAGGTAAAAATATACCAACTTAGGGGTAACAAAGGATCAAGGTCGGTG
>Ga0315914_1000241_pt1 | contig 59566 bp, 28 predicted proteins | sample MpolenodulesMG_FD_203920 | JGI IMG/M metagenome (GOLD analysis project Ga0315914, IMG submission 203920) | Medicago polymorpha root nodule microbial communities from Los Angeles, California, United States - elongated nodules | ecosystem: Host-associated > Plants > Roots > Nodule | place: USA...
CCCCCAATTTCTGGCACCCAGCTTGGCCCCCTTCCCCCTAGATGTTCTCTCGTCCAGTGAATAGTGTCGACGCGGTTGCCCGCCTCGCTCTCTCTCTGTTGCGCTTTGTCATCTCTCGACTAGTTTTATTTAGTTTTTATTTGTGTCATTGAAATAGATAATCATGATTAGTTTGATTTGTTATAGTTTGAAAGCAAAAATTTCACAAAAAAACACCGTTCATAATTTTCAAACATTAATGCAATAAAAAACGTCTTTTTCGTTAATATATATAAATTTTCTTTTTTATTTCAAAGAAAGTTAATAACAAATTTTTAAAATAATTCGCACCCCCGAGGTTAAGGTCATGGATACGCCTCTGCCTACTCCCACTCCTCTCAATCTCACTATTAACGTAAATGTGTTATTTTCGTTTTGGTTGGCAAAGAGAAGAATAAATGGGAGGGAGGAAATATGTAACTAAATTTAACATATAGTGTCCTCTATAGATTTTCAAAATGAAGCTAACGTGTCATAGTTTCGAATGACAAGAAAAACGTGTCAAGCCATCGTAATATCACTTTGTTAGACATGCACATTTGTTTGTTACACTTCTATGTTCCAACAAAATACAATAAACACCACACTCATATATCAATTCGCAATAGTTTGTGTTGAGTGGTTTAAACAAAATAACATTTCCGTTTTGCAACAAGGGTTCTGAATTTCGATTGTGGAAGACAAGGTTGTTGTTTCAAATATAGGTCGGTTTTGTCTTGTTTTTATCAGTGGATCTATTTGTTTGTGTTTATTGATTCTTTAATTGTGTTTTGTATAACACGTGAATGTTTATTTAGTATAACATAGATGACATGTAAATTCCAAATTTTTAGTTTATGTCACTAGAATTAAAATTTCAATTTTTCTGAATCTTATACAAGTAACATAGACAAAATTCACATGTGAATCCTTAACATTGATAAAGTATTGGCAGATATTGAACTGCAAAAGGGTAACGAGTCTGAATAATAAGGGCAAGTTGGTTTATTGTAGACAATCTTTTTTGAAGAAGCTATTGTAGACAATCTTATTTTGCTTTTTCAAGAGATTGATTGATTCTATTATTATTATTATTATATGTGGTTTTGTCTAGTAAAATGTGTTAGTTATTTGGTTGATTCTAGAGTGAAGACCAAATTCGGTTCAAGTCCCCGACAAAAAAATAAACTCAAATTAATCCTAACATTTTCGTACTCCGGACAAATTAATCCCATGATATAATAAGTTAGGGACTAATTTGTCGCCTGTATGTAAATGCCATAGATTAATTTGAGTTTATTTGAGAAAATGACATAACTAGGTTTAATAATAGGTGTCGGTTTGGTGTCGGTATCAGACACCGATGCGTGTCAGTGTCAGATCAGATGTGTGTCCGACACCACGACACGCCGAATTCAAAGAGTGTCCGTGCTTAACCTCTTTTAAGAGTACCATGTTTGGAAATTGACTTAATTCTTATAAACATGTTGCTATGAACTCATGGTTTATTTATTCTTGCATATTGCATGCTTTGCTGATCATGAATTACACAACAATAGGAAAAAGTTGTCATAAATGCTCATTTACTTATGAAAATTCTGAAGTACTTTGGAGATAAGAATGCTTGAGGAATGGCATCAAATCATTTCTCAAACTATGAAGGAATCTATAACATTGTTCACCAACCTGCTCTCATCTTAGCCGGGTGTTCTGTGCTTGTAGCTCTAGTGCTCTCCCTTTTTCTCATTTTTCAACATCTCCGATCGTATACCAATCCTTCGGTAAATTGTTTTTCTTGTAGCTATGTTGTTTTCTAATATACTGTATTTACTAACAATCTTAACTAATTCATGATTATAATTTGAAGTACATTCAATTAAGAACCTATGAAGCACTGACACAGACACCAGATACAACACTGACACCGATAATAATTTTTAAGAAAATGAACGTGATCGAATGTAACTACATGTGTCAGTGTCGTGTCGGTGATACTTAGATCAAAACTTCTTCATGTTTCTGAAAAGAAAGAGAAAGTAACAATTTATGTGTGCTTTTGCATATTGTAATTGCAACTTTTTACCTTGAAAATGAGATCTATAAGTTAAGTTTAAGGAGATAGGAACAACTTCGGCTAACTCAAAATTGGTATGCATTCAGGAACAAAAATGGATTGTTGCTGTCATTTCTATGGTCCCAATCTATGCTACGGAGTCGGTAAAGTTTCTATTACTCTGACAAACATTTCTCATTTCAGTTTAGCATCATTTGGTTAGTGGTTATCGGTTAATACTTGGAAGGAACAATTGTATCTACTCTTGAAGTTTTCTACTTCTATCTGGAATGAAGGCTATTCATGCTGATGTCTTAATAGAATTTCTACATTCTGATGAATTATAGAATAGCGACGTCAATGATAATTCATAGCTTTTGTTTATTCTTCTCTATCATTGCAGATAATTTCTTTATGGAATCCAAGATTATCTCTTGCTTGTGACATTTTAAGAAACTACTATGAAGCCTTTGCTCTATATTCATTTGGAAGATATCTCATTGCATGTCTAGGTACGTTGCATACTTTGAGTCTGTGGCCTCGATGTCATGCGAATATAGCTAATGTGATGCTAAATATCAGAACTTCAAAAATATTTCACGTAATTCCATTCTTTAAATGAAAACTGTTAGGTGGGGAAAGAAAGGTTGTAGAACTACTTGAAGATGAATCTGAAGAACACCTCGAAAAACCCTTATTGCACGATTCCGATGAGAATAATGGCACGGAACAGAGATCATTTTGCAACTTCTTTTGGCATCCATGCAAGCTTGGAAAAGACCTTCTTGCTATTGAAAAATTTGGTCTTGTCCAATATGTAGGTGCTAAAATTTTCTTTAAGAAGGGTTCATTGTAGCGTTAAAGTGACTATATAAGCCTAATTTCACTTAGATATAGCGCAGATGATCCTGAAGACTGTTTGCGCATTCCTAGCAATGGTACTGGAACTCTTTGGTGTGTATGGTGATGGGGAATTCAAATGGTACTACGGGTATGTTACTCATGCAAAACCAAAATAGTTTAATTTTGATACACTGTCTGTGTAAAACTTTGTATACCGTCAAACAATCGCAACCACTCGTAATTCAAATTTTAAGATAGTTATTATTAGTCGAACATTTTTAATGATCAAACAATTAGAATTAACTGATAGTTTAAAAAAAAACATGTGTCCTATGTTTCAACTATACACTTTTTCTTTTTATTAATTTCACACATTAATTAATATTAAGGCAAACGCATCTTCAACTTTGTTAACTACTATCCATTTTGCAGGTATCCATATATAGCAGTAGTATTGAATTTCAGCCAGATCTGGGCATTATATTGCCTTGTGCAGTTCTATAATGTTACTCATGAGAGACTTCAACCGATAAAGCCACTCGCAAAATTCATTAGCTTTAAGGCTATAGTGTTTGCTACTTGGTGGCAAGGTGTAGGTATTGCACTGTTGTGTACATTTCGAGTGCTACCAAATGACGGAAAATTACAAACTGGACTGCAGGATTTCTTAATCTGTATAGAGGTGGTTCATTCTTTATGTTTATTGTAATGCGGTCTTTTTCTTAACACAGCCTTACAATTCCTTTTTTGTCCGAGATTAATTATAACTCATGTCAATGATGATGCAGATGGCCATTGCAGCGATTGCTCATGTATTTGTGTTTTCCACAAAACCATATAATTTTGTTCCTGCCTCTTCTGGTCATGGAAAAGTTACAAAGGAAACAATAGAAGCAACATTGGATATAGATGAAGGGGGAGAGCAGAAACCAGCTGTGCTTAAAGAAACAACGACGCAAGTGGAGGCTCCAAGAACAAGTGTCAAGGAGAGCGTCCAGGATATAGTCGTCGAAGGCGGTCAACGAGTAAGTTCATTGCACAACATTGAACAGGTTGTCAAGGATGTTGTAATGTTTATTTTTTGTATACATATCAACAATGAACAGGTAGTCAAGGATGTTGTACTGACGATAAATCAAGCAATAGGGCCGGTGGAAAAGGGAGTGACTAAAATTCAGCAGACTCTCCATCAAAAAACAGTGGTTTCATCAGATGATGAGGAAGAAGAATCAGATATAGAAATCGAGACAAATGTCACAGAAAATCTCACGGCAAGAAAAACGGATGATAGTGCAATGGTGTAATTATAAGGATGTAAGAGAAACTAGAAGAGGTTGCCTTTGTTTTTCAGATTAAGGTATCATATTCTACAGACTACATGTGAAATATTGTGACCAGTTTTACATAGGAAGTGTCATGCAAAGATGCTGATTTGCCGGCCAATTACTAGTTCAAGAATAGATTGTATAAATATTAGGAATTGGCTCCTCTAAAAAATGAGAGTAGTCGGTGAAATGCGAAAATCAGTGGTTGATATTCTAACCACCATGATTTGTTACACTGAAAAATGCTTGCAACACACTTTCTGACACATCTCTTTCTATTGGTTGAAATTCATACAAGCCTACTCAATCTATGTGCGTCCCACATTATTTAGTGGGTCCCATTTAAATTTCCACCAATGGGAAGGAGTGTGTAGAAAAACGTGTTATAAGTATGTTACCAGTACTCTTGTTATGCATGTGCATGTAATATCAACATATATTTTATTTATCAACGGTGAATTGCTCACTCTAGATGAGCAAAAGGAAGAAGTGAAAATGTTTGATAGAATGGAGTTTCTATTTTGACATATAACATGGCCTAAACTCTAGGAAAATCTATAATACAACACAAATCTGATGGAAAATGAACTATAAAACGAAACATACGACTTGCAAATATACATTTCCATGTAACAACCACGCACGCACAAGTCGTTAAAATACAACAATCATACAACAAACTTTGAAATTTCATCATTCATCTCCAGTACAACATATCTCTGAACAACAATTGAGGCAGCTGTAGCATCCTAAACCAATACACAGCTGAGAAAACACAGTTGCACATTGGTTGTTCATCTTGGTACAGACCTGAATGCAGCACATGCAACAGCAATGGTTTAAGCAGCTTCCACAACAATCTGTGGCTGCCTTAACAAACATTTCAGCACCATCATTCAATCTTGTTTCATCACCTCCTGGTGGAGTGTTCTCAGCAGTTGCAGCCAAGTTGCCAAAACCTATGCCTAGTTTTGGTAGCAAAAGCATTCTCTGACCTGGGTCCTTTTCACCTTTCTTCTTTGATACCTTTTTGCCATGATTACCAAAGAACAATTAGAAAAATGGAATTTACACAGGCTAATATAATGGTAAGAGTGAAGTTTACACTTCACATTTGAATAATATGTAGTGATGATGTAAAGAAATTTACACAGATATATCTGTTCATATTTCACCATATTTCACCATGTCAGAAAATAATATTACAATGACATGATGGTGAATATGATTGAACTTCAGCGTAGTTTTTATTACACTGTCGGTGTATAGTTATTAAACTCGCAGAAAAATATATAATAATTAGGAAAGCAATTTTCAAGCTTTTGATACATACTTTTGTTCCATCTGATTGCTTGGCTGTCTTCAAATGATCAACCTCAAGAACTGACATACGTGTATATTCAGACAAAAAGCCAGTTTGTAAGCTCAGTTTTGCAATCTACCAATAAAAATTATGTGACATTAGAACAGTCATTAAAAACAGAAAGAAATATAAAGGGATTAATATCTAAGGGAGGGACCATTATAACTCATATTAAAATTTTCAACTAAAAAAGTGAGCTATGAAGCATATATACTCTTCGGATTAGACCTGTCCTGGTGTCAGATGCGTATCGTATCCAACATCAACAGGACACGTCACCGATGCGTGTTATTTTTTATTTTTATTTGAAGAAGCTAAATTAGCCCACCAGGCCCCAAGCCAATACCACCAGGCCAACCCAAGTGGGTTACCGACACGTGTTATTACATTGAATCTCAAATTGGCACCGGGGAGAATCGAACCTGAGACCTTGAGGAGGAGCACACTCTCAGGTCCCAAGTCAATACCATCAGGCCAACCCAAGTGGGTTACCGACACGTGTTATTACATTGAATAATACCATTTTTCAAATTATTATCGGTGTCGGCATGTCTGTGTCCGTGTCTGAGTGTGACTATGTGCTTCATAGCATGTGAGTACTTGGAGTGATGATACAAAAAGCAATAACAAACCTTCTGTTCCAATTGTATATTGTTAGTAAGCCATGCTTGAGCAGTAAGATACTCTATCTGTTCTCTTGCAAAAACCTGTTAAAGAAAAAAGCAGTGCAACAGAATTTCAATTTACAATCAATAATGAAGGAAATGAAAACACAATTAGTGCTTTCAAGAATTTGTAAGTATAATTCTATATAACAAAGAATCTTGAAATTTAAATATTCTATATAGTATAGAGAACTCTACCCTCTCTAATGGCATGTCCTTGGCATTTTGTATTTTCAAATTTATTGCAAAGTTACTAAAATCAGGCAAGACACCTTTTACTTTAACAACTTCTGGAAAGTTTCCCTTGTATCTTCCAGGTAAGATCAATGGACCATTTGATGAAAGATCTGGAATTTGAGAAGGGTACACCTATACAAACATTGAAAATAATAAGCATTAGAGAGCTACAATATCAGATAAAGCTATATAAAAATGTAACAATACCACAGAAAAATAATTGCAAAAAATTTACATTACATGTGAATTCCAACATGGTATTATCATATAAAAGAGTCTTCATATTTTTAAACAGAAAAGTTATGACAAATAATGTATGTAAAACATAAAGGTTTAGTAGGGAATTGCAGAGTTTAGTAGGCCAAAAACAACTAGGTAACGGTAAAAGGTTTACCTCAAATTCATCCAGATCATCGAAAACGTCCATCGTAATATTTGCAAGAACAACAGATGCAGCTTTGTCAAACAGTTTTAGCATTTGAGGCTCAACCAAATCTGGCAATAAGTAACAAAAATAGGTCATAGTCACATTGGAGATACTTCTTTCTAGTGTTTAACAACAAAATCCCAACACTAGAAGTATATCATGATAAAACTAAAAATGGTGAAGATACTTCTAGTAATCTAGTTTCAGCTGTTAGGATGCATAGATTAATGCAACCAACCTCTTGCTATGCATATGTTTACTGAAAAACTTGATAACCAAATTTTCTCTAGAACACAACTAAGTTACTAAGCTTATAACAGAAAGAAAGTTAAACAATGAAAATGATATTTACGTTTTGAAGTTAGAATTCAGAACTTGCCTACATCCAAAGCTGCAACATGTTGTCCCCTACTAATCATAGCAAGCATCTTCAAGAAATATTGATTGCAGAATGAACCTGGGAGCGAATATGATTAGCACAAGTGAGCGAAATAACAAATTTTTACAGTTCGTAAAAATTGTAAGAATGTTAAAATTTTCAACTTGAGAATAACGTAATAATATTCAAATTTTGATTCAGTCTCTAAATATAATAGAAAAGAGAAGTGATACCTATGCCCAAAGTGTAAATTCTGGGGAATATTGATTCTCCTCTGATCCTTTTATTTATCATATCACAGGTTTCCTTCTCGTCTTCAACAGTTCCATCTGTAACTAGGAAAATAATTGGAACTGATCTTCGGCCATCGGATAGCATCTCTAATGCCTGAAAATAAAAAGAAAAACATATAATACACCTATATTCAACAAAGAACAGAAAAGAACTATCATGAACATCAATAACATATAGTATCTTTTCTGAGGGCATATAATATTTTGATTCTATGTGCATCAACTCGAGTCTATACTGATTTGTTTGTACAATTATTGACAGTTAAGTAACCACTTCTCGGTAAGTTGAATGAATGGTGAAGAATAGAAACAAAACATCCATTTGTTAATAACCTAGTGTTGTCCATTACAGGTCGCGGAAAATCGCGGTTAGTTTGAATTCTGCTACACTACAGTGCAATTATATCGCTATAGCTGCTATATGACAACACTTTATACTATATAGCGTATCACAGAACAATAACAATTTGATGAAATTCTGCTACACTATAGAACTGTTGTAGCCGCTTTTTCACAACATTGTACTAGCCAGACACTAAATAATGGTGTCATATAAAATTTATCGAATAAAGTATTTAGTAATAAAATAAACTCATAACCAACAAAAAAGCAGGAAAATTTGTATGAATATCTAAGTTACCGTGTTTAATGGATGCAAAAGATTTGTATCACCTCCAGCAACAAAGTTTATGTTGATCCATTCAATGGCCCTTCCAACGGCGTCCTTTGAAGCCAGTTCCATCGAAGTTGAAAATTTATATATCTCTCCATTAAATGCTATAATACTAAATGAATCATCAGGATCAAGCTTAGAAAGAGCAGATGATAATGCATTCTTTGTGTCATCAATTAGCTTTCCTCGCATGCTTCCACTTATGTCGATAACGAATACAATGTCTTTCCTGAATACCTAGCAGATTCGATAAACTTCTCAGCAAGTACTTATGAAAAAATGAAGTATTAATAACATTTACTACATATTTTGTAAAGAACTGCTATTTGTATAAATTGAAATTAACATATCTGCATCTCAATCATTTAGGAAATTTTATCGTTTAACTTTTTCATAAACTACTATATACTTATACAAACTTTTTTTGCAATTTATTTTTAATGAGAAGATGCTATAATTAGAAGCTAATCCAAAGAGTATAGAACAGGTTACAAAATTATATGTAGAAATGTACACATACAAAGTTTAGAGACGTTGCCAACCTTCCTACTTTGAAGATTTCCAGGAGAAAGGTACATGCAAAACATCTCTCTCTGATCATCGTCATCCACAGATGCCGATTCCAAAATAACCGCACCATTTATTTGACTTGAAGAGACCTGTAATTAGGTAACATGCCAATAAGTTTACATTTCAACCGAAGCTGAAAATAACAACGATAATAAAAACCACTATTGAGACTTACGGAATATGAGAAGCTAAAATCGCATTTCGCCCAAGAGAGAACATCAGTGTCATGTGATAAACCTATGCTGCCGGCACTGCGCCTTACTTCCTGTACAGTCAGGGAACAGAACCACATTATCACACATATGGTTAATTGGTTATACATGAAACTTCAACTGCAATCCAACAAAAAATGAACGACTAAATATCAACCTTCATTGGATGACTTGCTGTCTTGCACATAATGTCACTGTCGGTAACAGCATTCACGTTTATTTGTATCTTTTCTTTTTTAGCCATTCTCTTCCCAGCAGGGTTGACGTAATCCGGAAAGGTGAATGGCACATTCAATGAGAAAACATCATTGCAGCATGTTATCTTTTGGGACCATCTCAGTTTAATTGATAAATTCGAACCTCCATCTATCTGTTACAAACAAAATCAGAATAAGATAACATAATCAAATAAGTTCAGATATCAATAACATTCAGAATAACAGATTATATATAATTATAATATAATACCTGTGGTATAGTCAAAGTAAATATATTGGACTTGAGAAAGCCTCCGTCATGAGTTCTGGTCACATTGTCCTTTCCATCGGTTTTGTCTTCCATATCGACCAGTTGAATTGAATATGATTTCCTATGAACACTGACTTCCACACCTAGAATTGAACCCTGTTAGCCAAATGGTATCAGAACACAAAATTTGCAACATCTTTAAAATTTGTTCATGGCTAATTTCACAATAAATGTCAGAATTTACTAAATATCCATAAGAAACTTATAATGGATATGTAACACTAGAAGTTCTAGCCTAGACACGTTATAAATTGACACAAATATGGATACAACAATGGAGTGAAAAGGCAACTTGGTCCCCAAATTTGCAGCCACCGTTCAATTTGGTCCTTGAATTTTTCAAAATAGCACAAGAGTCCCGAAATTTGTTTTGTGTCAGTCAGTTTCAGCATCCCTCGACTAACTTTCGACATTATACATGATAACGCGCAACATTAAACAACAATGTGGCAGTCCATGTGGGTATCAAATAACTTCCACTCAGACGACGGGCATGAATTATAAACATTACACAACATACTTACTCTTAAACTAGTCTACCAATCCACAACAGTTGGCTAATGATCTTAAACATAAACATAATTCCAATCAAGCACTTCAACATTTTCAATCCATCCCCTAAAGATTCAATGTGGAGGTGATTTGAAATCTACGTGAACGGTCATATCATCGTTTAACTTTGCATGTCATTACAGGTAACCTCTGAAGTTAGCAGATGATGAAACTGATTGACGCCAAACAATTTTAGAGACTATTGTGCTATTTGAAAAATTAAGGAACAAAATTGAACATTGGCCATAAATTCAGGGAATAAGTTGACCATTCACTCTACAACAATGTGAACCAAATTACTCAAATATTACTCAGTTCCCTTGATGTATAAGGGGGATGAGTAGCTCATTTGGTTGAGCTAAGCGATTAAAGAAGAGTCAAAAGTCCAGTGTTCAAATCCTATGGTAGAAAATACTAACATAACAACTAGGATAATTATATGCAGTGTCAGGGTTCAAATCTCGGACTCCTCGGCTATTCACCTCAAAAGATGAATTTCTAGCCACTGGGCTAGTTGACAAATAAAAAAAAAGTAAAATTTTATCAAAAAGACTTGTTTAAAACTACAATATTCACATTCAACGCAAAATCGACGTGATACAGTTCTTTTTTGAATGCATCAACATGATGCAGTTGACACTATATTTTTATTTTATTTCCATTATACTGGATTAATTTAGACGAATAGTAATTATTTTTCATATTTTCTTTTCTGCAAAAAAACTCTTCAAGAATTAAAACAAAAACAAACATGAGAATGCAGAGAGACGCACACATGTACCTGAGAACACATAGGAAGAACAACAATACAATCACAACTCCTACTCCCGGAAACACAATGAAGCCTCCAACAACCAACAACCTCAACAAAAGCAGTATCCAACCAAGCATCAACCCTAAGATCAACACCATTAATCATCTGAAGCGGAATCAACGCAGGAGGATCACACCTCCCATGCACATGAGGTTGATAGCTAGGTATATCAGGATTATCAACAATGGAAGGATCATGAATAACCGCGTAAACCATCGGCGACGTAGGTAGAAAAGCTGTGTTTGTTTTTGACATTGTTGGCGGTGGTTTTGGTGGTGTTATCGCTCTATCATTGCCGAAATATATTCGTTTTGATAATTTTATTCCTTCTTCAACCGATTTCGAAAACTCTTCAGCCATAATGACACAAGGAGAGTGGATAAGGAATTTGGAAATTCCTGTATTATTTCTCCTTTTGTCTTAGGCCTCTACCATTGTTATTGAGCTTGAGATTTTCATTATTATTTTTGTTATTGTTGATGAAAAGTTTGGTTCTGGTTTTTCTGGTGTAATGGATAAAAATAGGTGGGTTTAAAATAACATTGACGTGATGTTGTAAATGTGTAACGTATGTGGCATGTTACATTGGAAATGGATTCATTGTGTCCTTGTCATGCAACTCATGCTGTACTTTTTTTGCCTTTATTTCGTTCACAGAAAAGAAACATGACAAAACCATATCAATTATTTTCTTGAGTAGACCGTCCAACTATTTACAAGAGTGCATAATACGTCACAAGGGAAAAAAAAATCGAAAAAGTCTCTCACCATTAAAATGAAATGGTGTAAGTTCGGTTTGGTGTTTTTTTTTTTTTTTAAATAAAAATGTTTGAACCAATGAAATTTATACCAGTTGAATCAATATCATTTTTTTTTTTAAAGTGGAACCAAATCAAACTTATCGATTTGGTTTGGTTGATCGGTTTGTTTGAAAATATAATTAATTTTTTTTGGTAAAAATACTAATTAGTTGAAGCAAAACATAGCGAGGTTTAAATCAATAATTTTTTTTAAGGGTATCCTCCACGCGCGTAACTGTAGAGACTAATCTCTCGAACCTTATGAGACTCGAATGGATGGCAAACTCTCCCTAAGAGTTTACTGTATACCCAAAGATGGATTCGAACTCAGGACCTTGGTTAAACTTAAAGAGGCTCATGTCAATTCATCTAAGTGCACTTACCTAGGCTAATATCTCTTTAGAATTAAGCGAAATTTTTTACCAAAATAAAATGCATATAAAATTAGAACACCCTAAGGTGTTGAAGCTATGGACACATATTTCGGCATTAATAAAATTCTCATAACTTTGGAATGCTACATTATATCCAAGTTGAAAGACAAGTTCATCTGAACATCTTTGAATTGAACCAGCTAAATCTAAAAGTTGAAGAACACGAGTACTATTGAAGCAATATACAAAATATGTTCTTCAAGGTGGAACATTTATTTGTGTTTATACAGTCAGGACTATATGTAAGGGGTTTAAAGCACCTTCTCAATCATGATCCAGCTACTAAGAAATTAAATACATATAGTACAACAATAGAAAAACTGAAATTAATATAACCAAACTATATGATCTTATAAGTAAAATGAATTTCAGATGAATGTAGCAAACTATATATTTTCATTCAGGTATTGATTTTGTTGTGAGGTGAACATGTTACATGGTATTATCACCAGTAATCTAGACAAGAGCAACTCCCATCTTTAAAATGATGAAACCGATTTCGGTCTCTAACTATAATTTCTCTATGATACGCCGCTGATATTAGCTTGGTAAATGCATGACAATCCCCACAAACTCGAAGGTTTTTAATAATTCTTATAGCTAAACTTGAAGGAGATGCTATAAGAGCAAATGCTATGGCTAATCTTTCACTATGGTAAGAAAGTACACCTTCCTTATCCTCTTCTTCTACATCGAACAGAACCTCTGATGTTCTTGCCTTGTGACCGTATTCTTCAAGTCTACTATTAATCTCCGCGATCTTCAAATATATTTCCTTTGAAAATGGATGAGTTCTGTCACCTGTAAGAAACTCATGCATTGCACCATTTATCTCCACTAAGCTAAAACCCGGCAACTTGTTAACACCGTGATGTTTCATCAGCTTCCTCACTCTCTTAACATCATTCACCCTACCAACACTAGCATACATATTCGACAAAAGCACATAATTTCCACTAGTTTCTGGTTCCAACTCTATTAACTTTGTGAGAGCAACTTCTCCAACACCTAAATTACCATGAATTCTTGCCGCACCAAGTAAAGACCTCCACAACACCGCATTTGGTTTCATCGGCATATCTGCTAACCACTCCTCTGCCTCCTTTAATCTCCCGGCTCGACCCAAAAGATCAATCAGACAACCATAATGCTCGAGTTTCGGTTCAACCCCATGAACCTCCTTCATCAATTTGAAAATCTCTAACCCTTCTTCCACTAATCCAACATGTGAACAAGCAAACATCGTAACCACAAAAGTTGCACTATCAGGAACTAAACCCTTAAACTTCATCTTTCTATAAAGTTCAAGTGCTTGATTCCCATAACCATGAACAGCAAAACCCCCAATCATTGCAGTATAACAAAACGAATCCTTATCATTCTCAGGCATTTTATCAAACACTTGACATGCTAGATTCAAACACCCACATTTCGAATACATATCAACCAATGCAGTTCCCACAAACCTATTCATCTTAATCTTATACCTTAACACAAAACAATGAACCCAAAAACCTTGACTAACAGCACCTAAATTAGAACAAGCACTAATCAACGCAACAATCGTAACTTCATTAGGCCTTATTTTCGCAACTTGCATATCACGAAACAAATACAACGCTTCTAACGAAAAATCAGCATCATCGAAACTATTCGAGTAACTATGATAACTCGCACTACGCGCGTAACCATTCAAAATAACATTCCACGTCGCCAAATCAGGTTCATTAATTCGATCAAAAATATATCTCGACACACGCATTTTCCCATATTTAGCATAGAAATTAAGCAATGAAGCTTGAACAAAATTATCAAAAGGTGGTTGAAGGAATTTCAAAACATGGGTATGAAGTAATGGGCCATAATGAAACCATGATTTGTTAGAACAACAAGCTTTGAAAAGTGAGGGAAAAGTGAAACTATTAGGTTGAAGATTTTTGTTAATGAGAATTTTATTATAAAGTGAGAATGCTAAATTGATATTATTTTGATTAGTTTGATTAATCAAAGATGAAATGAGTGTATTGTAGAGGAAAATTGTTGGGTTTGGGATATAATTAAAGATTTTGAAAGCATAGGGTAAGTTAAATTTGGAGGATATGTTAATTAGGTGACTAAGACAATATGTTTGAAATGATAGACCAGTTGTTATTATTTGGGTATGTACTTGTTTAAGGGTATTGAAATTGTTGCATTTTTGTTGTAATGTTTGGAGTGTTGGGTGGTTAAATATGTGGTTTTTGGGTTTCATGAAATCAAGAAAATTTGAGAGTTTGAAGAAGATTTACAGAACCAAATGGTAACAACACTGTCAGTACCCTGTGATTGTGTCTGGCGGCGAGAGGGATGGTGGTGGCTGCAGGACGGCTGTGCCTGGCGGTGGACGGCAGGTTTAAGGCGGCGGGTCAAGGAGCGGCTATGGGTGGTGAAAATGGTTGAGTCATGGGTCTCTCGATCTGAATGAGTTATGTTTTGAACACAAAATAATTGAGACATGGGATTGGATGAAAATTGAGGCAAAATTACCCAACTCTCCCACCTTAAAGTCATGTAATCTCCATATTGATATAAATAATTAAATTCGTCTCTGTCTTTGTAAGTCATTTTTAAGTTGATTTTTAATTTTATTAATAAAGTCAGAGACTAATTTGATAATAGTTTACAAAGATAGAGATCAATTTGGTGGTTTACTCATTTATTCAATTCATTAATCTCTAAATCTTTTTTAATATTTTCTTTTATATAAAATCTCAGTTTATTTACTAATATTTTCATCCAAGACAATGGGTTATCTAACACATTTTCAGAAGCAAACATTAAAGATTTTATCTATGAAGCCCGGATATGTGATATAGGTACATGTACGATATGATAAGGTATACAAATACTCGGAATTTTTAAAATTTAAGATACGATATTGGCTAAGATATGTTAACAAAATTTTTATATTAAAATTTATATGAATGTAATATACTTGAAGAAAACCATCATTGATTACTCTTTGTTATTATATTATTATAAAAATCACAATTTTTTAAAAAAATAATACATGATCAAAATAAAAAATATGTAAAGTTTTCTTATAAATTGAATTATATACATTTTCATTGAATTTTCAAAACATTGTCTCGCTTTTTTACTCTTCATCTTTATAGGATACATATCTTTAAAGTTTATTATAAGTATCTTTGTGTATATGTGGGCTATCGTATAAGTTCCGATCATATCTGCGATAATATGTGGAGTATCAATATCTGATACGTAGCCAATACAGGTATGTCTCCATTTTGGAGTACCCGGACTTCATAGATTTTTATGTTGGGTTTTGCGCGATCTCAGACTTTATTCTCTATTCTATGTGGGACTTGAACTTTTCTCGATACAAACTCACTTTCATGCCTAGTGTGGGTCTTGCGTTCAATTCACACATTGTAGTCTTTAATCCGGCTTTGATACCAAGTTAAATGTGTTTGTATCTCATCACAAAGGTTTGCTTAAAGAGTGAGGATGCCCGAATACATGTATGCATTAAACAATCTAGAAATCTTTAACTCGACTCTGATACTAAATTAAATAGGCTTGAATCTCATTCCAAAAGTTAGTTTATAGGATGAAGATAATCTTACGCACACTACTAGAAAGAAAAAAAAAATATAGATGAAAATTAGTGACGAAAAAAAAATGAAATTCCTCACCAATCTTGTCCTCGCAAAATGTAGTGACATAATTAGACACATATTTCATGTTTTCCTTGCACTAATCAACGCAACAATCGTAACTTCATTAGCCCTTATTCGAGCAACTTGCATGTCATGAAACAAATACAACGTTTCTAAAGAAAAATCAGCATCATCGAAACTATTCGAATAACTATGATAACTCGAACTATACGCGTAAGCATTCAAAATTCATGCAACATCTTCGAATAGACTCGATCATGAACGCATGAGTGTCAATGAGTTACTCATCAATACACATCATTTAATGATTTGACATTACACATCTTTAAATAAATCATCATTTTTTGTCAAAAAAAAAACTCATCTTTAAATAACACATCGTCAAATATTTTATCATTTACACATCGTTAAATAACACATCAATTACACATCGTCAAATAACACATCAATTACATTATTAAATAACACCAAAAACATAAAAACTCATATTTTGTTAAAAAATTCTAACTTTTTTGGGAAAGATTATTATAATATTCTACCCGTTCTTGAAAAATTTCATTAAATATATGAAGGTTAGAGATGAGTTGATTGAAAAGTATAGACTAATTTCATGGATGAAAAATTTTGATGGGACCAAAAACCTAAAAAATATTTTAAGGAGACTAAAATCAAATGTTGATATATTTAGATACCTATTTATTTATTTAACACTAAATTTTTTTAGTAGGATGGGTCGTGATTTTGTTTTAAAATACAAAACTTCTGCACTGAACTTTTCTAATGGTTCAGTTTGAGACAAACTATTAACATGTTGGTTCGGTTTAAACCGTACCATAAAAAAAGTTCAGTTTCTTTCATGAACCGAACCACGAACAATCCTAATTTTGTTATATATGTTATATATGTGTGTATTAGATATTGAATCCCTGTTGCTGCGATTGTTCCTACAATGGTGCAAGCCTTTGATACCAATTATATAGGTTCTGAGCAGAATGGTAAAGATGTGCAATCTAATTCTCTCTCTTTGGCCAATTCTTTCAAAACTCTATAAAAGCCATTGAAAGAACCAGCTCAGTTTCACCAAACACAGGAGATAGATGCAAGATTGATTGAGATAATGACTCAACTGGAGGAGTATGTGGAGAATAATATTAAAAATGCTGACGTGAACTTCTCTCATTCTACTAAAGTGCATACTGCACTGTTTGTTTTTCTAAAGCTCAGAGAAGTGTGGACATTTTATAAAAGTTTTGGGGGGATTATACTAATGAGGAGCACGAATCTAGCTTTGTCTGTCCAACAACAACTAAAAACAAAGAAAAAGAAGCAGACAAATAGACAAGTTTCACCAAAAAACATAAGTAATGAACATATACAAACTCGTTCTAAAAAAAGTGTAATCAAAAGCAATCATAAATCTATATCATTGTCGTGTAGACGGTTCTTACTATTGTAGATCTATCTTAATGAGATATATTTGTTTCATTGATTGTATTGATCTTTGATCTTTTACTTTTGTAATGCTAGTAGCTAGATATGTTGTTTGGCAATTTGGTTTCTTTGGTTTAAAAGCAAAGTTCTAGCTAGATGGTTGAAGTTTTGCTTCTTGGGGATAGTCTTGGATTGATTTCTCAGGTGTAATCTCTTACTTTATAGGATTTAGGTCTTCTCCTGCCTTTTATTGTTTTATATGTCTGTAATACATTACTTAGATTTTGTTATGTAACTACTACCGCAACCAAAAATATAAATTTAAAGCTCATTTTTTTAATATGTTAAATGTATGATTGGACTAAATTGACTTCAGATCTTTGATTTAATTGATAAGGCACTAACTACCCAACTATGTTGCAATAAACTTTTGATGTTTTTCATTGAATATGGATATAATATATATTATATCCCCGTGAGTTTAACTCAGTTGATAGGGATATTGTATATTATATGTAAGGGTATTCAAACTCCAGACACCCCACTTATTCACATTTATAATGTGTGAGCTTTAAGCAATAAACTACTTAACCAAGTGTGTGTGTATATATATATATTAATAATTTGCAATTGCAAGAAGATTTTAGTATGAGAATAATGAAAACTTTTTAATCCATATGATAATGGCATTTTTTTACCAACAATGATAATGGTTTTATCACTTTAACAATCCCTTTATTAACGTTTAGAACATGAATAAATGCCACATGGTATGTTGAAAAGTTGAAACTTCAAGTAGTATTCTGCCATCCAAGATGCAAGACCCCTGAATAGTTCAATCAAGGTTGCTTGATTTAAATTATATTCCTTCAAGAAAGAAATTTCCCTCAATAAAACTCATTTGGACTTCGTCATCTTCGAGGCATAAATTAAACTCTCATGTCTCAATCTCCAACCACCCATCACGTCTCACACTAGGACGTTGCAATCCTACTAAACAAACAAATGAAGTATAAGTGTTAGTATCAATAGCTTGTTCAAAAAAGTGTTAGTATCAATGACTAACATTTACATAAGAAATAAAATCATTCAAGACCATAAAAACATTGAGTGCGAACCATTGATTCACGGATTTAATATTCATCATCAAGGTGATAAAAGAAAATAAAAAAAGTTAGACAAGTTAATAAAGATTTGAGTGGTTATAGGTTATAAAATAAATAGAAAAGTTGAGAAAAAACCTGGAATCAGAGGCAATAGGTAGTACAATAGCAAACATAAAACTCTTTTTTCCACTCTTTCTATGCAATTGAATCCTCTTCATTTCAACATATTCAAGACTTATTTATTAGTATTCACATTTCAAAATCCAACAATTAATTCAGAAATTGGAAATACAAAGAATAATACCGTATGAGTATTGTCGATCATGATAGGGCGATCAGATAGGGCGAGATAGAGAGCCTTTTTGGTCGGAGCGTTGGCAATGGAAGGATGAGAGTGTGGGATGATGAAGTCGAGGAATTGGGGATCGAGAAAGTGATTCCAGACGGTGTCGGAATCGGCAGCAGAACGGAAAGCTTTGGAAACGACGGAGAGCCTGCCGACGTCATCTGGAGTCATACGAGAGAGTATGGCGGCGATGCACTCTTCCGGCAACTCTTCAAATGCTCCCATTTTGAGGCGTGCCGAACACAAAATGAAAACCCTAATTTCTGAGGCTGATAAGAAAAGAGAATAAGAGTTTATAATATAACTAGACTCTAGCACGTGCGATGCACGAGTTTTATAAAATTTCTTATATGAGCAAAAAATCGGCTGTGTTTTTACTTGCAAGATATATTTAGTACTATGCTATGACACAGCTGTAAAAATTACACCAATTTAAATTATTAACTTTATTTTATTACCAAATAAAATCATCAGGTTGTGTTCTTGAATTCCTTCTCAGCCTTCATATCTGATTACATTCATGTTAAAAGAAGAACTAAAATAAGCAAATTAAAAATAGTACAAAACAGGTTTCAAAAGTCAAAGTGAGAAAACTAATGTTATAATCTAGTGTATGTTGTGAATATATCAAGTAGTGGATGTCCATCTTTTAACCTTCCACATACTTATAACTCCCACTAGTAAGTGGATTGTAAAGTGCATATTCATTCACCTATTTGTGTCCTATAAATAGGACCTATAATGCAATGTAAAGATACACTTGAGAAGTAATACAACATGCTCTTTGTTCTCTCTTTATCCCTTTCTCTCTACTCTTCTATGGTGTACAATATCTTGCAATATTTTTGATTAATTTCATAACACGTTATCAGCACGAAGCTCTAACAATATGAGATTGAGTACAGTAAAGATTATGATATAGTCATAAACAAGAGAAGAAGATTAATCACAACTGTTACAATGAAAAGTGTTGAAGAAAAGAAGCAATTTGAACATTTGATGGTTCTAGAAAATGGTTCAGGTTTGCTAATGGTTCATTACATCTCTATGTTTTTAATTTCTTATTTTGCTTCGAATTTGTTTGTGTGAATTTTCTGAAGTGAATTATCTACAACTTTTCAATTTCGCATTGTATAGACTATGATAATTAGGCAAGAGATAGTTTTAATTTCACACTCATGGAGATTAAAAATATAGAACATGCTTCATGTCTATTATTATTTTTATTTTATTTTGCACATGAATTTTGTTGAAAAAGTTCTTTAACTTATAATTATATTATCTTTTTTTCTTTATCTTTGTTAAATTTTAAAAGAATTCAACGATGAATCATCCTTGAAGGATAGTTCAAACAATAAAGATATTTTATGATATAGTTCTCGAAGAACTAATTTTCCTTTTAATATTAAAGTGTCCCTGAAGGATTGCGTAAAAGAATTATTTTTGATCATTATGAAGATCATGTGTAATATAATTCTTGAATAAATAAATATATATTATCATTAGTTATGAAGGCTTGAGATATATATATAGTTCTTGAAGAACTAAATATTTAACATCAGGCATCCTCGAAGGATAGAAAAAATCATGATCTACCTTGACGTTGATAGATTTATGGTTGAAAATAAAATCTATTTTATCTTTGTATTTTTTTTTTAAAATAAAAAGGATTGAAGAGTTATACAATGTGAATGTAATGTAGTAAATTTAATATTAAATTGTCCTGTATTGGAAAACAGTGAATTCTTTTGCTCATTGTTCATAGAGGTTTGTGGAGTTCTTGACCACAATTCAAATATACAAGATCTATTTGATCTTAGCATAAGTTCTATCAAAAGAACTAAAAATATATATATTTATACCTCTTGAATGTGCTTCTGAAGTAGCAAAATTGAGAAAATAATATCAAGAAATTTTTAAAAGATAAATCACATTTGTTATTGAACATAAGAGTAGTCATTGATTGAAATGATGAAGTCCTGATAAATTAAACCTTATTTTTAAATTAAACCATCCATACTATTCACAATTGAGTTACATAAAATGACATATTTAATATTAGAAATTAAAGAAGTGAGTTGAGAAAAATAATATAACATGAAATCGTGATACTTCTTATCCATTTAGCTTTGATAATATAAGTGGTACAATCTAAGGAAAATGGTGAAAGAAATTAATTTAGATAAAAGGTGTTCATCATATTATCGACTAGACATGGAGTAAAATAGAGTTTATGGTTTTATTTTGGCCAAATACCTCCCTAGGTCCTTTAAGTTTTACGTTTGTTTCAGATAGGTCCTTTAAGTTTCTAAGGTTTCAGATAGATCCTTTAAGTTTCGAGTTTGTTTCGGATAAGTCCTTTAAGTTTCTAAGATTTCAGATAGGTCCTTTAAGTTTCGAGTTTGTTTCAGATAGGTCCTTTCTATCAACCTCCGTTAAGCCAAAGTTGATATGTCCGTTAAGCGAAACTCAAAACTTAAAGGACCTATCTCAAACCTTAGAAACTTAAATGACATATCCGAAACAAACTCAAAACTTAAAGGACCTATCTGAAACCTTAGAAACTTAAAGGACTTATCTAAAACAAACATGAAACTTAAAGGATCTAGGGAGGTATTTGGCCTTTTATTTTACATACTTCATGGAAAGGAATAGACACATTCATTCATCTGGATTTCATGGAGGCCCTTGATTCCCTTCACTTTTGCTACTTATGTCACCATTGTAACCTTCCCAATTTTTCAAATATCCCCAACCTATTTTATTATTTTCTCCTCCTCCTCTTGCATCAAGTCCACTTCCTTTGTCTTTTCCACCTTCGATTTGTTCACCTCCACCTTGTGCACCTCCTTCACCGCCGTTTCCTCCTGAGCCTGATCCACCTTTTGATCCTCCTTTACCACCCTTTCCTTTTACTGCATAGACTGGCCAGGTCCAAGCTCCACGTTTCCATGAAGCTTTTAATTTGAATTCTTCTATTTCATCAACTGCAAATTAACAAACACTTTGTATTAAATTTCTTCAAAAAAAAAACTTTGTATTAAATATAATAAAAGAAGGAAAAAAATGCGTGTTTATTTATGTTTATATACATTGTTTCTCGTCTTTGGATGGCTCCGTTGCCACAACAGAGATAAAAACTAGTGCACAAATAAAGGAGAATGAGATAATAGACTTTGTTTTCATCCTTGATCAACTAAGATTATATTGTAGTTAGATATGAATACAACCATCAACTATTTATAGTGATTATCATACATGATACATAATGAATTAAAAGATCTTGATTAAATTATATATATTCGATGAAAAAGATAATATAATATAATTTGTCTTATTATGAGGATATTAAGTCATCAACACCTATTGATCCAGTTAAGGGTTAAATTGCAACAAATAATTAACTCTTGATTATATTAGGGAGATTACAACTTATAGTTCTATATTCGTTTGTGTTGGTGTAAGAGGGTAATGTTTTTATTTTTACGATCAGAAATGTATCATAACTATTTATTTATAATATAAATAATTTCTTTATTATACTTATGTCAAAGTTATAAAGCCCCTAAAATAGTTAGTTCTTTTATTGGAGCGCTAAGTATGACTTAATCATGAGAAGAGCATTATTTTTAAAGTATTTACAGTCAAGTTTTAGTGTGATGTGGAATAACAGTAGTGCATAAACACTAATATGGATGTGAGATATCAAAGTCATGGACAATGGCAGATCCAAACCTACGGTAATGGCATTATATGAAAAGCCACATCTAAAAGAAGAGAATCTTATACCTCAAATTATAAATTTGATCTGATGGACAAAGAAAGCAAATACCCTGCATGTAAGGATCGATTGGCAAATTTCAACCTTGATATGATAAAGAACATTAGAGCATAAGTTACCACCAATTTAACATTCAATTCATTTAGTCTTTTAATTTTAATGCACAAGAATTTTAGTAGATATTATTTTTTTCTATTAAAAATGACTTAATTTTACAAAGGACATATGATATTAACGCACAGTGAGATCAATTATCTCATTCATGCATATATCCAATTATCCCACTAACAAAATATTTTATATATTTTATAGATCATAATGTGCCTCTAATTTGAAGAGAAAGATGGATGAGAAACAAACCAATGAAATAAAAAATTTATCCTCAAATAGTAACTCTCTAAGAACAAATATTTGGAGATGTGTAGAAATGAAAAATAATGGATGAAGATTGGGAGAAACAAACCAACTATATTGAGGGTCAGTCGTCTTTTGAAAGTTTTCTTCAAAAAATAGATTTATTCCTACAAATCTATGGGTTCCAATATGGGAACCATGAAGATTGAGGTCCAATCGTCATGAATTCTGCTCTTTACCCAAACTGCTTCGCTCATTTCCAAAGTAAATGTCCAAAATGCGCTACGTGACTTAAGTCACGCTAGTGTATTTTTTACATGAGTTAAGTCACGCAGCGTGACCTAACTCACGCACGTTATAGCCCAGCGTGAGTTAACTCGCGCTAGTTGGCCGGTGGTTACAGCTCAAGAACACACGTTTTTTGGACAGTGGTCAATGCATTTTACACGTTTTTTTTAAAGTTTTTTCACGTTTTTTGACCTCATTAAGTGCTATGCTACCTTAAACCACCTATAAAACCACCTATAAATAACCTCACAAACTTCGTCTTTTCTTCACATTATCTCCTCCCACTCTCTCCCCCTTTTTCTCTTCTTCTTTTTTGCTTCTATAGTCTCTAGGCTCTTTATACCCCTTTAGGTATATACCAGTGGCTTTTGGGGGAAGTAGTGGTCCGCCAGGTTGGGGAAAAGGGCATCATCCCTTGAGGTAAAATTAGGTTTGCTTCCTTTTACTCTCAAAATCTTTTTACCGTGGGTAAAAAGAATCATCTTGGGTGTATAAAAGGAACCAAATTTAAATTCACCTCAAGGGATCTTGATGTCTTTTTCCCCAATAGGATGGATCACTATTTTCTCCAAGAGCTATTGGTATATACCGAAGAGGGTAAAAAGATATTAAGTAGATTAGTGAATTCAAATAAAATATATGTATTGCTTATTGTAATGTTTGAATGATATTAATAAAACGAGAGTCATATTTATTAATTTTGTTTTTTATTTGTATTTATTTTATGTTTATGATTATGTATTGAATAAATAAATATTGAATAAATAAAATCAAATAATTATTAATATTGAATAAATAAAGTGAACAAATAATTTAGAATAAAGTAAATAAAATAATTTAGAATAGAGTAAATAAAATAATATAAAGTTACGTATGCGCCACTTAAATAAATTTGAATATGCGCCACTTAACTCAGCGTGAATTAGAATAAAAATTGTGTATTGAATAAATTCGAATAAAGTTACGTATTAAATTTTTTTTTGAAAAAAGGCATAATTAAACTCAGGGTGAATTCGAATAAAGTTGTGTATTGAATATTAAACTCATCGTGAATTCGATTAAAGTTTTGTATTGAATAAATTCGAAAAAAGGCCTAATTAAACTGAGTCTGTATTCGTCCCGTGAGCATAACTCAGTTGGTAGGACAAGGCATTATTATATCCAGAGGCCGGGGTTCGAACCCCGGACACCCCACTTATTCACCTTATAAGGTGAATTCTAGCCACTAGGTTACCTGACCAAAAAAAAAAAACTCAGTGTGTATTCAAAAAAACGTGTTCTTGATCAAATACCACCGGCCAACCTAGTGGAAGTTAAGTCACGCTAGTGTGTTAACCTTGGCGTGAGTTAACTCACGCTATTGTTAACCTTTACCTAAGTTAAGTCACGCTACTGTGACCGGTTTTTCATGCATTGTACAATAGTTTTTACACGCTTTTGTTAATTTTTGCATTTGTTTTATGATTGAGTATTTAATTAAAAAATTCCGATAAAGTAAATAAATAAAATAGATTAAACTCATCGTGAATTCGAATAAAGTTGCGTATTGTATAAATTCGAATAACAGTTACATTACATTACATAAATGACATGTATGTCAATTATATATGTTCATAAATATGTCCTATCATTACATTACATTCGGGAATGCACCTTCCAACTACAACAATTGTCTTGCCTCTGAATGGGGCGAATTCAAACTTGCTAAGTAGCAGGACTCCAGCATTCGTCCAGAAGTCCTTTTGTTCCATTCAAAAGGTTAAATTCTTGTTGGTCTTGGTTTTAAATGATAGTATCCAAGTGCCAACGAAATGAGGTCCAGACCTGGACACTTAAATACCATCATTTAAACGAAGCCAACAAGAATTTAACCTTTTGAATGGAACAAAAGAACTTCCGGGCGAATGCTGGAGTCCTACCGAGGAAGACAATTGTTGTAGTTGGAAGACACATTCCAACTACAACAATTATCTTACCTTTGAATGAGGTAAATTCAAACTGGCCAAACAACAACTATCAAGCATTCATCCGGAAGTTTTATTGTTTCATTCAAAAGATTAAATTCTTGTTAGGCTTGGTTTAAATGATAGTATTCAAATGTCAAAAGAATAAGGTTCATTCCTTGACACTTCAATACCTTCATTTAAACGAGCCTAACAAGAATTTAATCTTCCGGGTGAATGCTTATTAACTGTCGTTTGACAAGTTTGAACTACCTCATTCAAAGGAAGACAATTGTTGTAGTTGGAAGATGCATTTCCATACCTAATCACGAACTTCTGGCGGAATCAAACTTTTGATGATATCTTTAGTTGATCTCAGCAACGTTACCCGCATATCAAACTTCTGCCTGGGCTAAGAATAGCACGTAGTGTGTTGCGTGACTTAAGTCACGCTACTATTATAACTGGCGTGAGTTAACTCACGCTACGTGAGTTAACATGCGTAAGGATAAATATGAAATTTCACTTGAGAATGAGCGAAACCATTTGGGTAAAGAGCAGAATTCAAGTGAAATTACTTGCGGTTTGAGCTGTGAAGTAATTTTTGTGTTGGGCCTTTCTTGGTAGCCCATACATGACTTTAACTCTTTGTTTGCTAAATACGCCTCCGCTAGTTGTCATTTTTTCCATGAACAGAAAAGCTAGTTCTTAGAAAGTTAGAGATAAAATAATATGAATTCATAAATTTTAAATTCATCCACAAAATTATTATATTAAAAATTTAATGATATAAAATGTAAATTCCTCATTTTATCCATTTAAGTATAGTATCTACTGACTCCATTAACCAAAAGAAAATGATTTTCTCTTCCCTCTTCCATTAAAATCATTCATCTCTTCTTCCTTTGTTTAAACTTTAAACCAATCAAAACAAAAAAAAAAAATACTGTTTTCCAGCAAGAAAAGCAACAAGCTAATGATGCTCCTCGCAAACCATTTGCAATTGCTTAAAGAAAACAATTTTTTATTAATTAATGATTATAAAAAGCTCATGCTTAACACTCTAATTAATTAACTATAGTAATTTGAAACAATACTTTTGTTTTCGAGGTTTGAGTAGAGATAGCTTTACTCTTCGTAAAAGGAACATAAACTGCTATTGCTGTGCACCGGGGACGCAACTAGGGAATGTTTTTCTATTGTTTGTCAATTTCAATTTGAAAAAGTTTGTAGGGGACCATACTATGATGTACATTGATCAATATATCATCCTATAACTATAGAACTACTCATAACATATCCATTCATGCTTTGATTCTAGAGCTTACACATTCAATATCTTCTTTACTTGCAATATGAAAATGGGTAGTTCAAAGGTAAAATTCGAAGTTAGGAATAAGCTGGTTGTGTATGGTTATTGACAAACCTTGCTTATATCAAGGATCACAAGATATGTTTAACCTTTACATGACGTGCATATAACTTATTATATGTGAATAATTCACATATGTATAAATACATATTTAAGTTTTTTTTTATACATTTATTTGAATTCATTCAAAAATTATATAAGTATTTGAAATCCTTATATAATTATTTGAATCCTTTGTGGAAACGATATTCTAACTTCATTTTCTTATACATTTGGTGCTTAACCGAATAGCTGTGGGATAAACTGATTATTAGCCGCTTCCTCTTTTTTCTTTTGGTAGTGGCCGGGGTAGCCGCGTCCTAATTTGATAAGATGATATGTAGGTTAACTTACTTTTCCTAAAAAAGAAAATGTAGGTTAACTTACACCGTTAATAATGACCCCTTTTTATGATCAAGCGATTACCATGAAAAATAAATTTTGTTTCTCCGCTACAAACAAAAGTGGTGAAGATCTGTAATCGATTGATCGTGTGTGTTTAGAATAATCTTTACAACGGATACTTATAAAACCATGTAATCGTACAAGATTGTGGTTAGCAACACTTATGTAGATAACTACCATGTTGGCTGACTTCCATCCTAAAACCACCTTGTAGGCCAAGTTATTGGCATCAAGAACCAACCATGTCCTATATAACCCTGCATTTATTAGAATAAGCCTAGCTACATGCACATTCGGGATTGAGTAGACTAATATGGGGAGGGGATTTTCTCCCGTGTGTTTTTCTCCTGTTTTCTGGAGTGTGGGAATCTACACCATTAAATTTATTATCTCTCACGATTTCAAGTTTTTAACATTTAAATTTTCAAGTATTTATTTTTGTTTAAAGGCTGAGATTTAATTGGACCTCCAGTCACTCGAGAAGATCCATTCCCACTAATATGTATTGCTTATTGGCGAGTTAAGGTCCAAAATGTAGTTTTAATAATTGATCGTTGATTTTCAATAAAAAATTGATATTTTTAATTTCTTTAACATAAACAATATTGCACATTTTAGACAAATTTTACTTTTTATTTATTCTTTAAATATACACATAAAAATACATATTAATGAGACGTATTTAATCATTCTTTTTAGGCTAATGTTATTGGAATCATTGAATCTCACTTTTATTAAAAAAATTATAAATAAATGATGTGTATACTTTTTTTTTGAAGAGGAAGAACGATGTGTACACATGTGGTTCTTTTAATAACTCATTTTTGGTTCATTTATATATTTTTCCGTCAATTAACCGACAAATATGATAGGTGGACCCTTTTCTAAATTATTGGCTAACTTTTTTTTCTCTTAATTAACAAGATGGGCTAACTGCTTTAATTGGATTTTCCACTAATTGATAATAGGGCCCAATTTATAAACATCTTAATAACTAAGTTTATGTAAAAAAAAAAAAAAAAACCAAATTGACAATTTTCATTTTTTTTTGAGTCAAGTAGTCTAGTGGTTAGAAAAATTCACCTTAAAGATGAATAAGTGGGGTGTCTGTGTTCGAACCTCGGCCCCTGCACAAATTATGCATTATCCCTTGTCAAATGAGTTAAGCTCATGAGAACAATTTTTTATTATCATGGTATAAAAGATTAAGTGTCAACACATCACAACTAAATGTGTGTGATTTTTGAAGTAATTATTATAAAATTTAAACATTTCTAATGAACTGACGATTATGACTAAGTTATTTTGATGGTGTGTGTGAATTAATACTTCAAATAATAGACTAACAGAATAGAAATAGTTAGAAATAGAGATAAAAAAAATATTAAAATATTGTATAGATAGTATTCCTACTAATATATTATATATATTAAAAAACGGCTGAAAATTATATTATATATATTAAAAAAACGGCTGAAAATTCAAAGTATACGCTCGCCATTGGTTAAGAGGTCCCTTTTTTATCTAAATCTAATTAACTAAATATAAATACTTTATCTCTCAAAAAAAAAATATAAATACTTTAGTGAAAAAAATATACATAAGAAACATCGACACCCCAACAAAGATTAATATAGACTTCCAAATTTTTTTTTAATATATGCGGTCCTTTTTATATCAAAAAATCAATAATATTGATATATGCATAACCAATTTATCATTTTAGAAAAATCACATAGCCAATGTTAATTTAACTGGTTAATGCCTTGATGGTGCCTAATATAATAAATGATATACAATAAAACAATTCTTTATAACTATGCGTGGGACAACTACCTAATAGATTACAACTTGCGTATTCAGCATATGGTTAGTTTATGTATTTCTTGCCCATCACAGTCAGAGTGTTCCCTTTATTTGACCTTTCTCATAAATACAAAACCATATTTTATTTCAAGTCACATAGGACATTTTTCTTAACGATGCAAAAGCCTTTTGAAGATTCATCAAGAAACCCAAAGAGAGGGAATATAAAATAAAATAAACTTTGATGACTATGCATACTAGTTGACAGCTACCCAAGGTGCTTATTCCATAAGTCATGATAGTGATTGGGTGGAAATTCAATTTCCTTTTCTTGTTATTTGTTTTTTAGCCAAATTTCATTTTATCATCAGCCATACAATTAAGTAACCTTATGTTATAAAAAATTACTCTTATATTTTACCAAGAGAAACAAATTTATTTAACTCTAATCCGAAATACTTGAATGAAATGGTAAATGATCTTTTCCAGTTTAACCAGAGATCTTGAATTTAAATACAACAATGTTAAATATCTTGAAAGAGATCTTTGTAACTCATTGTAGAATAATAATTATTGTCTATAGTTGCGCGTAGAAAATATTGGATTTGGATCAAAGTTATTTAACTCTAACTCTTGGCACCTTTGCTAGTTGATGAGACGCGGCATCTCAAAAATTGGCAAATACTCTATGTCCCTAGTGCACACATCTCGTGTTTATGCACCATGTAATAAAACAAATAGTCCCTCTAGTTTATTGTTCATGCTTTTGGTTCCACTTCAACAACTCTTCCAACATTGTCTTATAGCAAAACTTAAGAAAAAAATGTAAATAGAAAAAGAAATTATGTTTTAATGAGATTTATAAAATTCACATGAATATTTTTTTTCAATTGTAAATTTTAATACATTTTTTCTTAAGTGATAAAATTTTCATGAAAATACATTGCAATAGTCAAGATTAAAATGAAATTGTATAACTTTCACAAAAATTCTCATTGATCTAAGCTTCTATTTTTTTTTTATTTTTTTGGACTTGAAGAGAAGAAATAATAATCCCAAAGGAGTCTCTTTTACCAATGTTTAGTTGACACCTAGCATGGATCAAGGAACTAAGAGACAATTAAGAATAGGTTACCAACTGATTTACTTTGAGTTTGTTATCATTGATTGGATGGTTAAAAGGGGATGCCCACTTTCTCCATAATTTGCTCTCACAAACTTTAGTGGATTAAGACATTATCAATCAACTAGTACCTATTATTATGCTCACTCTCACTCCTTTTATTAGAAACCTAAAACAAACCACATGGGAAGAAAGATACTTAGGAGATTTTGATATGAGAGAGGCCACGGTAAAGTTAGTTGAGTGGAATTAATGAAATGCTAGCTGGAGCTACTTGTACAATTTCTAAAGGGTTAAACAAGAATCTATATATCTATGCTTTAACTTAGCTTTTCACATGGTCGTTCGATTTTTTGGAATCTTTAGATGCTATTGTTGCATCTTAAATTGGAAAAAGCATATTATGCTATGCTAGGAAAAGATTCATAAGTATCTGATTATAGTTGTACAAGAATTTATTTGGGTTTGGCATACATTTACCAAGCATATATACTACGTAGCTAGTATGCATCACATCAAAGTATATAGATAGATTCTTTGCAGCCCCTCATATCCTAAATTAGATTAGGAAATTCTTAATTCAATTAAATAAAATGTGCTTGATTTAATAAAACTTAATGATATTGACTTAGATAAATGATCCAAATGATACTTTTTCTTGTATATTAGTGGACTATTATAATTGCACTTAAAGCATTACACATATTTGAGCATTCAAGTAAATTAAATTATAATATTATTTAGATCATTTTACCATTGATAAAATGATCCAAATAATATTTTTTTTATAAAATAAAAAGTTTAAGTAAATTGAATTTTATGACTCGTCAAGGTTAAGACAAACATCAAGACTAAGATAATGATAAAATGATATACCACTATTATCTACAAATGTGATCCTTGTATCAATAGCAAGGATACATGTTAATCATACCACAAAATGTTTAAACACATATCCTGCTAAATTTGAACATTGATTCACAATGTTATGGTGATCTAATTGTTTTCACTAACATATTATCTGTTGGTGGGGCTCAAGTGACTTCTTTTTTTTGGTACAAGGGGCTCAAGTGACTTTAATTATTTTAATTTATTAGTTTAGTACCGCTAAGATTTTCTAGACGACCGTAAAAATGGTTGAAGGGTCAATTTTTTTCCTTGCCCCAACAACATGTATTGCAATTTCTAGGCAAAAAGAGCACTCTAACACATCCATATGATCTTCCAACAATGGTTTTTGTCACCGTTTGATGGTGCAACTTCTTGTTGGTTTCAAGGGAGCACACCAATAGAAAAAGATAAAATCATATCGGTGAATTCGATAACACGAGCTCAATGTATAGAATATATATAAGTGAGTCCTCTCTATGTATTGTTTATATGATATGATGTACTATATAATATAATACAGCAAATGATGAGGTATTGCTTGTTAATAAAAAAATCACAATAAACAAACATGAATATGAAATAATTGTGCGGCTTACACACTGGCTTAGAGGTACAAAGGAAATTTATTCCTTTTTATTTATGTATCTATTTGTTTTTGTACTAGTTTGCCGGAGAAAAGTGTCTATCACTAAATTAGAATTTCGTCAATAAATAAGTAAAATTTGAACAAAAAATGTTTAAACTAAATATCGAACGCAAACCCTATTTGAACAACAAATTGATTCCCTTTGATATACTCTACCATAAATATAGGATTAATAGAAGTTATTTACTATAATATTTATCATAATTAAAAATTGGACACATCAAAACTCAAGCCTAGATTATAGGCATGCCCCCCTCCCCAAATTAATATCATGTTCATGTTATGGGTTGTTGATTCACTAGTAAAATGACTAAGCTTTATCAAACAAAACACAAGAAACATCAAATCAAGATAGAAAAAGACAAAACCAACATGTCAAAATCCATTAACAACTCATACTTTCCAATATAAAATGTAAGCATAATGCTATGCTCTAAGTAAAAGTTAAATAACAACTAGCAATATAGACCCTTTTCATTAATCTTTAGACTTCAATTCCATTACGATGAAACCAAGTTGATTTAGACTCAATTTAGTACCAAATCAATATTATAAGGTTTCAATTTCTTTAACCTCAATTTTTTTTATGTGCAATTTTTTATATTTAATTTAACTATTACATGAATAAAAATTATTAGACACTGTACATGGTTGTTCCATATAGCAGGGGAACATTCTCCTTTAAACCTTAGTCATAATAATAATTAATATTCCACCGTGGAATCTTCCAATTTCATTGGAGAATTAAACCAACCAACAGTACTCAACAATTTTTTTTCAGTTGCTTTAAGACATAGAAAAGTGTCACCTTAAGAAAGAAAAAGAAAGAGAGAGAGAAAGAAAAAAGAACATAGAAAAACTTTGTTGTTTCTATAACAACAATGTCACTCTGCTACCTTAAGTCAATTCCTGGTTTGCTTTCAAAGGTTTGTTTTGTTGAGTTTCTATTTATGTAAAAAAAATTGATTTGCTATAAAAAAATATTTGTTTTCTAATTATTTCTTTCTCTATCTAATGGATTGGTGGTGTATTTTTTCAGTTTCTCTTCTTGAATATGGATATTTTCTTCTACCTTACTATGTTTCTTTGATGGATAATTTGATTCTAAGGATAAAAGTGATTATTACTATAAAAAATCTTGGTTTGTGTTTGTGATGGGGAGTAATAGTAGAGGAAAAGATGGTGAAGGAACTTCTGGAATTAACGGGGTTGATGTTGATGATGATGATAGCTTTGAATATTTACAAGAGATGAATTTTGTGCCTTATGAAACACTTCTTCAAAATAACATGAATACCAATGGTTTTGTAGCTCCCTTTGTCACGCAACAGGTAAGAGACACATGATCCTTTTTTTTTTCCTTTTATTTAAGAGAAATTACGAGGATTTTTTTTTTTTTGGTGTGTTCAAAACTATATGATAAGTCCCATAAACAAATCATATGATAGTGAATTTTTGAGTTTAAGATTGAAGAATTTTGAGAGAAGACTTAATTTGGTTCATGATTTTTTTTTTTTATAAAAGTTGCATTATATTTATTTCAAATAAAAGATGAAATGTTTATTTGAGCCAAAAATAAGTTGAAACGTTTAGGTGGAAATATTGTTTAGCTGGTGTTGTCATGATGGATATCTTGTTTATATTCTTCAACTTTTGTACAATTTTTTTTTTTTTTTTACATATATTGAATCATATAGGGAGGCCAAGTTTCAAACAAGCATACAGTATTAATAATCATTGTGATGATTTAAAATTAGGAAAAAAAATCCTTATATAATTAGGTAATAATCTTAAGACATAATCGAAACATCCTACTATTAGAAATTGATTCTATGATATAATCTAAGATTTATTTTTATTTTTATGGAAATTGATTGTTTGATAATCTAAGATTAATTTTTTTAAAGAAATAATCTAAGGTATTTTAATATAAAATCAGATTGATGTGTAATGAAATCAGAATTGAATTTCAAGGTTCCTGTGATTGTCATGCAAAGACCTGGAATGATGACACATCCACAAGCATTGACGCAAAACAGATATGTAGAAACAGTGATTCATGAGAGGTTGAAAAGTGTTAGGATCACATGGATTCATGGAGGCACCAATGTTTCTATTGCAGGATCATGGAACAACTGGGAGACAGTGTAAATAATCAATAGTTACTTGTGTTTTTTTACATCATCATCATCATCATTATGGTATCTGACATTTTCATACCTTTGTTCTGTAGGGAGGCCTTGCTGAGAGTAGGTCAACATTTTGTGATTGTTAAAACACTTCCTATAAGTATCTATTATTACCGTTTCATTGTCGATGGCCAATGGACACATGCTCCAGAGTTTCCATCTGATCTTGATGATTCTGGTTATGTCTACAATATATTGGATTTGCAGGTAATTTTTTGCTTTACTTAGTCTCTATCGCGTTTATGGTAATAGTAACATCGATATTATACTGTTCTAGGAATGTGCTTTCTTACGCTTGAAGGAGAATATGTACTCCGTTCTAAATCATCTTGTCCAATATAGTCTAGCGTTCAAATCCTGAGAAATTAACGTACCCACTAACTTAGTAATATTTGCTTATCCATCAAAAGTAGAAAAATATATACACTAAAAATACGCGTTTCACATTTGTTTCTCACGTTCCAATGTGTTATAGTTGTGACTTTCTAAAACTAGAAATCCCAGCTTTTGAGTATTTGTTAGTTTGGAAAGTTTTTCCCTGTGAAAACAAATGAGTACTAAATCCATTACTTTGTGTAAATAGTGTACAATGGTTGCACAAATAATCAAATACTTGTAGACTTTCAGGAAATAGATTCCCCTGCTTTGGCTAGGATTGAAATTTTTTTGTCCTTCACAATTTCACTAATAGCAGATTTACTTTGACTTCTCCTACTAAGTGATGCAAGTTAACTTACAGGATTATATCCCACAAAGACTGCAAAAATCTGAAGATCCACAATCGCCGCCATCGAGTTACGATAACATATTCCTAAATGAAGATGAATTCAACAAGCCTCCCCCAGAATTACCACCACAAATACCAGTGACAATAAAACAAGAAGAGGTTTCCACAAGCAATATTGATCAAGTCCCTAGTTCTACCCATGTGGATCTAAATCATCTATACATCAACAAATCTGAAGGTGATCAATTTGTAACACTAAGATCAACTCATAGGTTTCAACACAAATTTGTCACCACCGTACTTTACAAGTCCCTTCAAAGGGAAAGATGATGATGCAACATTTAGTTTAATATGTATTGAATTTCCTTTTAGTGGTTTTTTTAGAGAACATTTCTTAAGTTCATTAATCTGATATGTAGAAATTTGATTGGAATAGGTAAATTATGAATTTATTTTCATGTAAACAACTTTAGGTAATGTTATTTATTTATTCTGGAAGTTAATATATACATATTACCACTGGTCATGTTTTTGAATTGAATATACTACATCGTGGAATTGAAAATACATTTAATTGTATTTGAAATTATTACAAAGGGTGTTCAGATTTCATAATACGGATAGGTGTAAAATTCATTTTTCCACCTAAAATTAGTGCAAAAACTCGTTTCAGGTTATATAATTCAAAAATGTCTTAGGAGTTTTCGGAAGAAAATATGGCGTGCGATAAGTAGGGTGAGAAAAATAAAGGTCTTCGTATATTTAAAAGGTCTCACTTTTATAGTTTACTTTGGACCTCAATCTAAGTTGGGCTGATATCAATGTGTGTACATTTGAGAGAACTGCTCTTTACCCAAACAGTTTTGCTCATTCCCAAGTGAAAAGACGAATATACCCCTACGCATGTTAACTCACGCTAGTACAAATGTCAACGTAAATTAACACACGCTGCGTGAGTTAACTCACGCTGAAAAACACACCTTGAACTCCAGCGTGAGTTAACTCACGCTGGTTTTCTTACTTTTATTTAGCTTCCTTCAAAGCTTCATTATGAGTGTCGGCAATATTCTTTGTCTTACACATTGGTTGTACATTTTTTAATATATTCTGAAGCAACCCTATCATAATAAAGTACCTCTAGCCTTACACATTGGTTATACATTTTTTTAATATATTCTGAAGCAACCCTATCATAATAAAATACCTCTAGCAATATATTCTGAAGCCGAATAGCGCAAATACCAATAAAGAAATGTCACTTCATTTGAAAGTAAGCATAACATTATAAATGACAACACTACTGAAGAAGCTAAATAAAAATAAGAAAACCAATGTGAGTTAACTTACGTTGGGGGTTTAGTGTGAATTTTCAGCGGCGTGACTTAACTCATGCAAGGGTATTTTTGACATTTCACTTGGAAATGAGCGAAAATGTTTGGGTAAAGAGCAGTTCTCTATGTTCGATGAACAATTTCAAATCTTCAAGAATATCCAAAAATTACTAAAGAAACCTGCTCTCCATGAGTGAATATTGCTCTTTTTTATTTATTTACAGTACCAAATATTTCATCTATTTTTAACCCAGGAAGCTGAGTTCAATTCCCAGGTAAAAATTTTTTTGCATCTAGTTGTTGGGTATTTTAGTCATTTCCATTACAAATACATTTTTTCTCTCGGTTTGGATCTAACCAGAGTTAAAGAGAATACACTAATCACTAAAATTTATATTAAGACCAACTCTTGTGGTAAAACGTCATGCATTGGATTCAAAAGACATAGATTGCAGCCCCCACTAGTGTCTTTTAAAGGTAAATGTAAATTTATATGTAAAAACCCGGTTGATAATTAAGTACTATCTCCCAATCAATAAATTTATCATGATCATTATAAAATAATGTTCATTTTCATGATCAAAATCATATTTGAACATTTATATCATGAGAGTTTCTACGGTACACTCTTAAATAAAGGTGTACTAGTACATCTGTTTCATAAATCTATAAGTTAACGATAATTTTTATGCAATAAAGAGATATTTATCGACTTTTATATTTTAGAAAATATTATTCCATGAGTAAAAACATCATTTCATTTTTTATAAGAATTATACTAAATTTTTTAACATTTTATTAAAAAAATAATCAATATTCACTATTATGAGTAATAAAAATTAAAAAAATTTGAATTTTGCTTTGCCGACACTTTTGAAAAATAAAATATAACTATTATAATTATAAATGATACCGATACACTCAAAATTTTCGAGTGTACCATAGAAAATGTCTTTTTTTTTGAAGAGGCTAAAATGAAATATATTACCACATAAAAGCGTTATTCCCAGCACAAGGGGTGCCAAGAAAAAACGACAAGGTCTGAACAATATTTACAAAGGGAGCCAAAAACAGAAAAAGAAGAACAAAAGGAAAGAAACTATTAGCCTATGCCCAAAATGGTGAACAGACTAAGCCACCAGCCATGCAGCTGGAAGGGAAGAGAAGAGTGATTCGCTTTCAACCACATATAGGAGATGGACTTAATCCTTTCAACCACCTGAAGAAGCGGGCTCTCTTTGCCTTTAAACAATCTGTTATATAACAAGCTACTGAAGTCAAAAAGACGAGAAAAAAGAAAGGAATAAACAGTAAAATTAAAACATTGGACTTTTCATAGAAATATGGAACATTATTAGTTGGGTGAGCCAATATAAATTAAGATTCCGACAACAAAGAATTTGATTGCAAATTTAATCTAATCTTTGAATTAGATTGCATCCAAATTCTTTGTATGGAAATACTCATTTTATTCATTGTCACTAAATTAAAGTATAACTAGGGTATTAGAATAAAATTAACCATTAGGGTTAGGTTAAAATTAGGGTAAACATTTGCTTTCGGGTTAACTTTAATAAATAAGAGATAAGGCAGATTTGTTTTGTTAAAAAAATAGGAGATTAGGTATGAATTTGTTGAGAAGGAAAAAATAGGGTTAATAATTAAACAGAGGTATTAGAGTAAAATTAACCATTATGGTTAGGTTAAAATTAGGGCAAACATTTGCTTCCGGGTTAACTTTAATAAATAACATATAAGGCAGATTGGTTTTGTTCAAAAAAAATGGGGGATTAAGTGTGATTTTGTTGAGAAGGAAAAAATAGGGCTAATAATTAAGCAGGGGTATTAGAGTAAAATTAACTATTAGGGTTAGGTTAAAATTAGGGCAAACATTTGCTTCTGAGTTAACTTTAATAAATAAGATATAAGGCAGATTTGTTTTGTTCAACAAAATATGAGATTAAGTGTGATTTTGTTGAGAAGGAAAAAATAGGGTTAATAATTAAGCAGGAGTATTAAAGTAAAATTAACCATTAAGGTTAGGTTAAAATTAGGGCAAACTTAGTTGTATTGTATTTTATAACTAAGCCTTTGGTACAAGTTCCTTCTTCTCATCGATGTGGGACTCGGTCATGAACATGTTATCCTCCAAAATGCTATAAGCTTGTACTATTAAAACCTAACAAGTCACAATTAACTCTTCTAATAAGAAAGAACAAAGAATGTTGGGATTTAGGTTTCGTATATTTTGCCCTACATTGTAGAGAAGAATAGATATTTAGAAACAATGATTCATGTAAGGTTGAAAAGTGAAAGGATCGCATAGATTCATGGAGGCACCAATGTCTCTATTGTAGGATCATGGAACAACTGGGAAATAGATTCATGACTGATGCATGCTATATTTAAGACGTTCATAACAAAATTATTCAATCATTGAACTTAATCCTACCCTGCTGGAAAGTTTAAGTTGAGTTTGATATTCTAAGGATTCAGATTTGGGAGAGAACAAAAAAAAAAGGATAATAATACCATTGATCAGTGTTCTCATCAATTTGTTCAATTTTGTAGATGAATAACTATCAAGTGTGCTACAATTTTCAATTTACGTCACAAAAAATTGTTAATGTGCTCATTGTTATGTACTACTACTCAGAGTGCACATACATTTAAAATATCTTAGCAAAAGTACCTTGCTCTACTCAGAGTGACATCCATATCAATTTCGATAAGTTAAATTTGTTGTCAACACCCTTAATTTTGGTGGATTAGTTTTAACTTCTTCGACCAATAATTTCGGTGGGAACATATTATTACTAGAATAATATTTTATTTACTTTATTCATGAATATTGATTTGGTCTTTACCCTGCTAAAAAAACTATTCCTTTTTTCTCTCTTCAAGATAACTACCCAAGAGGCTTTGACGGCACGTTTTTGTTTACTAGGACCAAACCTATTTTTTCTCATCTGTAAAACTAACACTTTTGTATATATGCTACTAGACCTGCACATAAAAGATAGAAATATTACAAGCACATTACACAAAAAAGCACATTACACTCATAGAAAGAACATAGATGCCTTGTGCATTTACAGAAGAACCAGTTAACCATTCCAACCATAACCACCTACAAACCAAATACAAGATCATAGATGCACCCCTACACGTGACAAACAAATGATCCACCGACTTCATCCCCCTCCCCACACACCTCGCAATAAATACTGCTGATTGAGTTATGTCGGTGGCTAAATTTATAAATTTCAAGAACAAATAAGTTAACGCAATCTCTCTTGTTCAAAAAAAAAAAAAAGAGGATAAGTTAACGCAATCTCAATTCTATTGTATATATTTTATGTTTATGTTTATACGTTGTTTTTTGGATATTCAATTTCTAATTTTACAATACTCTTGAAGGATTTTCTTGATAACGCTGAACCCAAAAATCCAATTTAGCTAATTGGACTCACTGATTTGGATAATTATATATAAATTTTGTAGGCGTGTCCTTCTACGACATGTAATTTTCTTAAAGATTAATTTATAAAATAAGGGTTAAATATGTTTTTGATCCCTATAAATATACCAACTTTTCGTTTTAGTCCCTCTAAAATTTTCCTTCAACTTTTAGTCCCTATAAAAATATTGTATAGAAATGTGTAGAATATTTTAAAAATATTTCCCAAAAAAAATTAGAAATTTTTAGCAAAACATAAATTTAATATGAATTTTTAACCATCAAAAATACAAAAATTCATATTAAATTCATGTTTTGTTAAAAAAATCTAATTTTTTCTGGGAGAGGTTCTTATAATATTATGAATTTTTCTGAAAAATTTTATTTAAAAATATGAATTTTACATATGAGTTTACTATAAAAGAGGGACCAAAAGTAAAGATGGAAAATTTTTGGAGGACTAAAAGTTGAAGGAAAATTTTAGAGGGACTAAAACAAAAAGTTGGTATATTTATAGGGACCAAAAACATATTTAACCCATAAAATAATCATCGGACTGTGCCATAAATGGAGCTTCATTATATTTTATATTAAAAAAAGAACTAATTTTTCCTATAAAAAAAAAAAAAGAACCAATTTTATTATAATTACGGTTCATGCCTTGAAGGCTTGAAAACGACAAAGAAAAATTATTTTGTTTTAAGCAGTACTTTTGAAATGTTTTTATCGTAAACATTTTTAAGCAAACATATATTTCATTTCATGATTGCTTCACATCTAAGGTAGCAAATACAAACAATTCATTCCATTCATTTACTTAACCTTTCTGTTTTTTGTTAAACACTTTTTGTTATTAAAAACAAACAAAAAAAATAGACACAAGAACAAAACAAACCCTACTCATTCCTTCTACTTCACATCTCTCTATCTAAAACACTCTCTAATCGATGAAACTAATCTTGTGTCGCCGTTGCTGTTTCGACAATGTGAAGAAAATAGTTGATCTATAGGATTGTCACTCGCGGCAACGTAATTCTCGTTGAATACACTGATTTTCTTGACTTTCACTGCGTAGTGTCTCCACGTAAGATTCTGGGGGCACGGCTCGATGAACGTCAGTTAAGCTACCAGTGAATTCATTGTATTTTGCTAAAATTACGTTGCCGCGAGCGACGAAGGTGTAGATCAAGATTGATGTCCCATCGTCAGAACAACAAAAACGACGAGAGTTCCATTCAAAGAATGGTGATCCCGATTGTAGAGAGAGAGTGAGGAAGTGGTGAAGAAGAATAAGTAATAAGAGGGTTTGTTTCATTATGTTTTTTTTGGGTGTTACTATTGTTTGTGTAAGTACTTTCTTTTGTTTGTTTGTAGTAACAAAAAGGGTTAAAAAAAGAAGAGAAAGGTGAAATAAATTAAGTGTTCGTATTTCCTTGCTTAGATGCGAAGAAAGTCTAAAATGGAAGAAAATGTCAAAGTCATTAACGACATTTTTACTTTCCCCAATTTATGTTTTCACTTCTATTGATCTTTTATGTAACATTCAATATTATATCCGCCATGATATACACGGCGAGAATAATTATCCCAAATTTATCAAGAATAAAAACAAGTCAATCAAAAGCAAATTTGCGGATATCACGGGAGGTGAGGAGAAAAATATGGAAACCCTAGAATAGTGGATAAGTGTCGTGAAACAGCCGAGATGGTTTTTTTCGCTTTAAGTAGCATTTTTCATATTGTATTGCCCTAGAAATGTGTTTACTTATGCTTATAGTAGAATATAGTCCCACGTAGGTGCTTTGATTAGTGAATTAAGAGATACGGAAGAGTTTTAACTTTTAAGCATACATCTAGGGTTCAATTCCTAAAACTTAACATAACCAATCCTAAAAATTAACATAACCAGTAACCTACTCACATTTGTCTATCCTTATAAAAGAAAGGGTTAAATATGTTTTTAGTCCTTATAAATATGTCAACTTTTCGTTTTACTCCCTTTAAAAAAATTCTTCAACTTTTAGTCCCTCAAAATTTTTTCATCTTCACTTTTGGTCCCTCTTTTAAAGTAAATTCACACGTATAATTCATATTTTTGAATAAAAATTTGCAGAAAAATTCATAATATTATAATTATCTCTCCCAAAAAAAATTAGAATTTTTTAACAAAACATGAATTTAATATGAATTTTTATATTTTTTAAGGTTAAAAATTCATATTTAATTTATGTTTTGTTAAAAAATACTAATTTTTTTTGGGAATTGTTTTTACAATATTCTACACATTTATGCACAATTTCATTAAAAAATATAAAAATTAAATTAAAAATAAGACCAAAAGTAATGATTGAAAATTTTATAGGGACTAAAATAAAAAGTTGGTATATTTATAGGGACCTAAAACATATTTAACCCTAAAAAAAATCTTGTTAAATATGTGTACACTAAATCCATTCCATTTTGTAAACTATTGCACAATGGCTGCACAAATAGTCAAATACTTGACGACATTCATATCTAGTTTTTTTGTTTGAGAGGATTCATACGAAGTTATGCAGGCAATAACATTTCTATATTATTAACATCTAGAAAAGAATCCCCTGATTTCTTTTGGATTGAGAATTTTCTATGTCCTTAACAACTCACTAATAGTAGTTCTACTCTGACATCTTCTATTTGGCATGTGTTTGGTTTCAATTCTAAAAGGTCAAAAGTGATTTTAGAGGTTCTAGAAATGGTTTTATGAGGTTTGGATGATTTAAAATAGAATTGATTTTGTTTGTAGAATTGATTCTACTTAAAGATACAATTTGTAGCTTTTGGTTTTTAGAATTGATTTTTAGCCTTAAATTCATTGCTAAATCCACTTTTACATAAATACATCTAAACATAAACCATTTTTCATTCAACTCACTTTTCTCCAAAATTAATGTTACAGAATCAATTCACTCAAAAATTAATTCTTGTAAAAGCTGAACCAAACACACAAGTGATGCAAGTTAAACTGATGATGTTCCAGAACAAAAAATTTCAATCATTAACTGAATCCTACCCTGCTGAAAAATTTAGCTTAGTTTGATATTCTATGAACAATTTGAAAAAGCCCCAAAATATATGGATACCGAATTGGGAGAGAACGACATAAAAAGGCTAGTAATACCATCAAATAGTGTTCTCATCAAACTAAGTGCATATAAATATGTTAGATTTCAGAAGCATACCTCGGCCTAAAACACTGAACAAAGAAAGAGTACAAGGGCGTAAAGCATAGCTCGGTCTAAAACACAGAACAAAGCAAGCACTTTTCATTCTTATTAAATTTAGGCTAAGCCATATATTGTGAATGACTTGACACAACACAAATAGAAGAAAAACACTTTCTGCTTATAGCGTTTCTATATTCTTTGACTCCTCCTTTCGTTGTTCACGTTCATAACAACCAATAAGGTTTGGTAGTCTCATCTCATAACATATTATTCTGCATATAGGACTGTTTCATGTGTTTAGAAGCTATGTGTACGTTTTATTTAATTATTTGACAAAAAAATTGTGTCTCACCGATATTGTGAGTCCAGATCCACCCCTGACGTAAAGGTGTAAGGATAACATGGAATCTTGAAGGCACCAATGCAGGATCATGGAACAACTTGGTCACGTAAGTTACTTTGTTGTTTATACATCATCATCATCATGGTATATTATCCGATAATAACATGACTCTTTGTTTACCCTTTGTTCTATCTTAGGGGAGGCCATGCAACATGTAGGTCAATATTTTGACATTGTCAAAACACTTCCAATCGGTATCTATCATTACGGTTTCTTAGTAGATATGGTTGTTGGAAACATGCTTTGGAGTACCCATCTGGTCGATAAAGCAGGTTTTGGCTACAATATATTGGATTTGCAGGTATTTTCTTGGTTTACTTTTTTTTTCTTTTTCCCACATTAATATTGTACATACATGATGTAGGATCAATTACAACTTCACGTGTTATTGTTAATTATCACTAGCAGTGTGATCATAACTCATAAGTTCAGTTTACATTTTAGCTCTTTTATGCATGCTTATTCTTAAAGGATATACAAGAAATTAGAACTACGTCTTGGTACTATATGTGTGGAGTGAAATTAGAACCTCAATGTAAATTTACATACATAGCAAAAGTGGACCGTTTTGTCGTGACAACGGACAAAATATGCCGACATTTTAGGCGTTTTCTAGGATTTGGTGGTAATTTTTTCAAATTACAATTCTCAACTTACTCTCATCAGGTTTAGCAAAACACACATTAAACAAAAGAGATTGAACTTTTTTGAACTGAGATTATATACACAAGATTATTTCAACAATCCCCAATTGACTTAAATTTGTATAATGTTCTAGAGTTATGCTCATTTCAATGTGATTATGTTATTGAAAAAATAGGTGTAAGTGACACATGTTAGTATAAGATTATGAGGTGGTGGGACATGCATGAATTTCATCCAATAAAAGAGTGAGTGTTAGAGAGAGTGTTCAAAAGAGAGTGTTGCTAGCATTCCTCTAAGATTATCTATGTTATATTTTTCTCATTTCACTTTCCTAGATCATTAGTTTCTTGAGAAAATAGGTGTAAGTGACACAGATTAGCATAAAATGAATGAGATTAGATCAAATGTTTTTAAATAGGTAAAAATGAGTTTTAATTAGAATGAAGTATTCATATATAGGGGTGAAAATATTGTTTGAGTTTTAATTTATCATGACATTTTATTATAGGGTTAAATAAGTAAATGGTCCCTCTAAATATGCCAACATTTGATTTTAGTCCTCCTAGAATATTTTTTAGGTTTTTGGTCCCTCTAAAATTTTTCATTTAGGAAATTAGTCCCTCCTGTTAAAAAAATAGTGTAATTCTCAATGTAGAGCAGAGACTAATTTCATAAATGAAAAATTTTTGAGGGACCAAAAACCTAAGAAATATTTTAGAGGGATTAAAATCAAATGTTGTTATATTTAGGGAGACTATTTACTTATTTAACCCTTTATTATATCAACAATGTTATTTGTCGGTGCTCTCCCAAAAGTTAGAAAGGAGCTAAACACTCAATTTTCCCATCATTGTGAAGAGACATTGTTGCATGGTTTAATACTTATGTTAGAATATGGGTGCTTTCTTTTGACTTGTTTAGGACATCAAGAATCCTCACAAGCAATTGGAGTTTCATCAGTTAGATTTTACTCACTTCAGAAAAGTGCAATCTCCTTTGTTAAATGTGTTTTTGCTAAACCTGATAGTAAGTTGAATTGTACAATTGGGTAGATTTACAGTGTGTTTGGTTGGACATTACAATTCAAAAGTGTGCATCCCAAGACAAAGAAAACGTGAAAATAACGAAGCTTATATTTGTAGAGTTGGCTAAAAAGCAGGTTAGTGCGTATCCCACTGTGTAAACAAACATATACTTAGACAATGAAAAATTTTGTTAGTGTTTTTTACCAATATCTCTATTGCAGGATCATGGAACAACTGAGGATGACCATTTTTTACCCTTTGTCTCTATTGTAGGTCAACATTTTGTGATTGTTAAAACACTTCCAATAAGTATCTATTATTACCGTTTTGTTGTAGATGGCCAATGGACACATGCTCCAGATTTTCCATCAGATCTTGATGATTCTGGTTATTTCACAATATTTTGGATTTGCAGGTAATTTCTTGCTTTACTCTTTTTCGTTTATTGATTTACTATCAACACCAGTAGCATGATCGTCGAATCGGTTTAATCTTTGTAACGTTTTGTGCTAATGTGATGTTTTTTTTGTAACATTCAATATTATATCGTTCTAGGAATGTGATTGCTTATGGTTAAAGGAGAATACAACTTAAGTACTAATTCATCTTATCCAATATAGTCCCACCAACTATATCTTCTCTAGTAAATATGTACAAATTCATATCTAATTTTTTTGTTTGAGAGGATTCATATGAAGTTATGCAGGCAATAAAATTTCTATATAACCAACATTTAGAAAAGAAACCCCTGATTTCACTAATAGTAGTTCTACTCTGACCTCTTCTATTAAGTGATGCAAGTGAAACCGATGATGTTCAGAACAAAATTGTTTATAAATGTGACCGAATGAAGTATATTATTACTCGTCCTTTACCGGAAGTGGATATGATACATGCTGGAATTGAATATTGATGACATAATGTTTGTACCGTTACATACGTGAAAAAGTAAATATATTATTTACTCAAAGTTGAGAAGTACTACTAAAATAAAATTGGTGAGAATGAATACATCAGAATGAAGTGTTTGGTTTGGTGTGTGATCTCATCTATCTAATTGGTACCTTAATCCAACCATTTGCAAAAGCAATGGCTAAGATTACAAAAGGAGTTGACATACCAAATAGGATAATATAAGGAAGTGGTGTCATCATTGGATTCTCTCCTTCTCTCTCTCCTGCTGACTGCCAATATCTGCATCATAAAATACACTTTGCTTATAATTAATTAATTAATTGTTTTTATCAGTGAAAAAAGAATTAAATTAATTGTTATTACATACTGTTCTGGTTCTTGTTCTCTGGTTATAAATTTCTTTTTTTCTCCTTTCTTGGTTTCTTCATCACGACCACCTAATACAAATATATACCAACACAATCATATTAATCATGTATAACTAAATAAATTAAAAAATAAAATAAAATAATGAATCATAATGTTTGCATGAAAATTAAATAAAAATAGATAGTAGAGTTTTAATGTTACCTAATTGAGCACAAACTTTGACACCAAGAGAAGTTGTTTTAGGGGAGGCAATGGTGTGAGAAAGTGAAGGTGATTTAGGAAGAAATGAAGTGTTGAAGGTAAGTGGAGAAGATAGAAGAGTTAGTTTGGCTATGGTGGCCATTTTTTGTTGAATTGAAGAGAATGGTTTCTACTTTTTGTGTGCTACTATGAGCCATCATTTCATCATTTGCTATCTATCACAAATATCCTATCGGTTTGGATTTTGTACTGATCACCTGGCGTCCACGTGGTTGACTATGTTTTTAAATATTTTTTTTGAAATGAAATTGTTTTATCGTAAGATTACAAATGAAAGTAATTAGTATAGTGTGTACCAATTGTAATTGTTCCACGTAGCAAGTATATGAAACAGAGGAGCTTATAAATACCAATTTCAGTTTGAATTTAATGAAATTAGCTTATTAAAATGTGTTTCTAATTATTATGTGTGCTTGGTTCAGCGGTGGAGAGAATTGATTTTGATAAAATTGACTTTGGAAAAAAGTGAATTGAATGTGAATTGATTTATGTTTGGATACATTCACTTAAAATTAATTCTTAAAAATTCTTGTTGTTTGGATAGTTTGGCTCAAAATTGATTTTGAATGCATAATTACCAAAATGGGTATTACTATCTATTTAAAATTAGATTTTGTTTCTATTTTATATAATTATTCAATATTATGTTGCATTATCAATTTAATTATTTGTAGATTAGAAAAACTTCTAAAATAAAATGTAGATTAGGTATATTATATAAATATTTTTACACATATTAATTAACAAATTTTGTCTCTTTGTAAAAAAAATAACAAATGTTGTCAAACGGTTTTTTCTTAAAAAAGAATCTGTAAAAAATTTAATGGGCTTGCATAAGAGGAGAAATTAACTGATGGGCCTTTAGAACCCAATTTCATCTTGTGAAAATTAAAATAAAATAAATAAATACAAACCCAATTCCATCTTCTTCTCAAAGAAAGAGAGAGAGAATGTTGAAGTTTGACATGAAGGCAGAACAGGGTCAAGAAAGAATTTGAGCAACAAAAAATTCATCACTTTGGCTGTGTTTTATACAACTTTGTCGAAAAATGAAAAAGGAATATCATGGGTAATTTGGGAAAGTACATCAGCCACCAAAAGTTGAATTCCTAAATTGGTTTTAAAAAGCTCCAACTTTTAGCTTCTGGTAGACGTGAGTTTGGGGGGGTTGAATCACGTTTGGCTGAATCACTTTTTTAGTTACCCAAACACCACAAAAATAAAAAAACTGCGTTTGAGTGCTCCAGACTCACGTTTGTACCCACAAAACGGGTAACCAAACGAGCACTATGTGAATCATGTGACCAGCCTTTTTGCTTTAATAATTAGATTTTTTTTAAAATGCCACTCAACACCTTATGGTCATCAGTTGGTTAAAATGTGACCGGAGGACTATGAAATCATAAAATGGGCAAAGTAAAGAGATTAAAAGTTTACATATGAAATTAGGAGATTTAAAATCACACAATTAAGAAGAAATTAGAGGGTCGAACATGCAATTAAGTGAAAAATATATATTCTATGGTATTGATTTTTTTTTTGAAGAGATCAAAATGGGATATATTAAAAAAGACGATGTAGTCTCATCAGTACAAGGCGTACCTACGAGAACACCCCAACCAAACAAGTGTCATACAAGATATTTACAAAACTATGGTCAGTCGAGGCCCAAGCACCGCATAGGGTCCGACCACCAATTCTGAGTGTCATACACAAACGTAGTGTTTTTAGCTTTTAGCCACCACAAAGAATGAAATTTTACTTTATCTAAAAGCTGTAAAATAGGCATTTCTACGTTGTTGAAGATCCGATTATTACGTTCTCCCCATATTAGCCACACACAAAGGAGCCAGAGTACTTGGAGAAACGAGCTGCGAGACTTTGATGAACCTGTAGAATGTGTAAATTGGATGAAATGATCAGTTAAGATAAGGGGATCCACTCCAGACACACCAATCCACGACCTGATATGCTGCCATAACGACCCGAAAACATCACAATGAAGAAACAAGTGGGACGCTGTCTCCGCATGACCGCACCCTGATACACACGTGTCTCCGTCGATCGGAACAATGCCGCGCCTATGAAGATTGCTTCTTGTCGGCAACCTGTCCTTCAAAAGACGCCAAGCGACGATAGACACCTTCAAGGGAACCTTCTTATGCCACACTAGATCTCTGGTGGCGTCGAAAGTGGAGGAGACCGACTCTGTCAGAATCTGATAAGCTCCCCGCACCGTGTAGCCATCATGAATGTCTGGATCCCACTGCCACCTGTCAATAATATTAGCCTGCACAGTAACACCATCAAGTAATTGTCTACATTCCGCCAACATTTCTTCTTCCCACGCCCACAACCTTCTCCTCCACCTCCACGCCTCACCCCCCTCCTCCCAACCTAACTCAAACATATCAGCCACCGAGACTAACTGATTTATCGCTAAGTCAAATAAACGACCAAACCTCCTGCGTAAGGGAACATCTCCTAACCAATTATCACACCAAAAGAAAGTATTTTTGCCATCACCTATAACCTTCGACACCCTCGCACCAAACCACCCCCATCCTCTCCCACATCCCCATCCCTAATCCTCGCTATCTCCCTCCACCAAGAAGAACAACTCCGGCCCCCAACCTCCAACCGCCCTGCCTCCTCACCATACCTCGCCACCAACACTCTATACCAAAAACAACCCCGCTCCTCCAACAACCGCCAACACCATTTACCTAACAGTGCAAGATTAAACTCCCTCAACCGTCTCACCCCCAGACCTCCACCCTCCTTAGATAAACAAACACAGCTCCAAGCAATCCAGGAAATTTTCCTGTTATCCTCACTCCCTCCCCAATTTTTTTTTTTAAACATAGATTCAAGAGAAGAGATTATACCTGACGGAGCCTTGAAGAAAGAAAGAGCATAGATTCCTGTTATTCTATGGTATTGATTACTTGCATTCACATAGTGGACAATTCATATATATATATATATATATATATATATATATATATATATGATATTAATGGTATTGAACATTTAATTCATTAATTTTTTAAAACTAAATATGTGTTTGATCGATTAAAAAATAAAGGGCAAAGCATGACAACTCTAATTATACATTGCTTGATTGTAAAACTGCTTGAATGAATCCCTGTGAGTTTAGTTCAGTTGGTAGGGATATTGCATATTATATGCAGGGGTCGGGGTTCGAACCAAGGACACTCCACATCTACACAATTAAATTGTGTGAGCTCTAACCACTAGGCTACTTGATCAAAAAAAAAACTGTTTGAATGGCATGACAAAAACTGAAATTCACATCCTCACTAAATCAAAATAATCTTTTATTTACAAAACATCATATAAGACAAAAAGTTGTTAAATAGCGTAAAAGTTTGTATGTGAAATTCTACCTTATGTTGTGTTATATTTTGTGTGGTTTTTTACTTCCCTTATAACAAATCAAACGCACTCATCAACATTGTAGTGATGGAAAACAAAAGTTTCAAATAAACCGAATTTTTTAAATTTTTAGATGATAGTTCACTTAAGAACTTATTTGTCACAATTTATTTTTGTAAAAGAGATGCGTTATTTGAACAATCATTTGGTTGTCAACTTATTTGACAACTATAGTTTTACAAAAAGTATGTTTAAGTACAAAAATCAAAGCAATAGAGAAATAAAATAAAAATATAAAGTGAGTATGAGTAAAAAAATTGTCATAAGTAAAAAAATTGTCACAAAAATTATCACTAAATGATTGTACACATATTATTTTCCTTATAATATGGCATGATTTGGCAGACCTACAAGTCAGATAAGGACAAGATTGTTCATCTCAAACCTTGGTATTTATCCACAGAAAATAACCTAGCAAGCCACGAGCCTTTAAGTCGAGGAAACAAAAATAGCAACACTTAAGAAGCTAGGTGGAATTTGTGAAGAATGTGACAAACATTTACGATATAAGCATTTTTGTTCCATTATATGCAATGTAACACCATATATATTTGTTGAGAATGTGACTCAAAAATTGGAATTTGAGCAAGTGAAGAAACGTGACACGATTTGGTTACCGTGTCACGATTTCTGATGTCGAATGTATGGTTGGTCCTGGAGGCAAAACATGACACGATTTTTGGTATGCTTGACACGTTTTCAGGATAAGGTTGGTCGTATCTTGGGTCGTACGCATCAACCGTGTCACAATTTTTACAACCGTGACACGATTTTGCCAGAATCTGAACACTATATAAGCATTATTTGACCCATTTGTTAAGTAAGCTTGATGAATCTCATGGAAACCAAAGGAGGGAACTTTGAGGGTATTTAGATACTAAAGGTTGAGGGTCTTTGGGTGAGGTTCAAAGCTTCAAGATGTGAATCTTGGAGAACCAAAAGAGGGGGCTCTGGGGAAAAGGGTTGGTGCCTTTTGGAGAAGATTCATGGGGTTGAGAAACACATGAGTGGAGAGTCTTTTGTGAGCAACTTGGGTGATTCTTGTGAAACCAAAAGAGAAGATCCTTAGTGAAATGAAAAGCTAAGGGTTGGTTCTCCTTTTGGGGATTAGATTCTAGAGTTGGGAAACAATTGTAAACACCTTGGTGAGCGAAAATCATTGAGTGTCTTGTTCATTGGTGAGATTGGAAAAATGGGTAGAAATTATGGTTGTTCTTTGTGAGCTCGTTGAAGCTAATTTCTTGTAACCCATTTGTATCTCTGTGTAGGAACTCATTGATAGTGGATTGGAGAGATCAATCTCTCTCCCAAAGTAGGTCAAGTTGGACCGAACTGCGTGAACATTTCTTGCTGTTGTTATCTTTTCTTTACTCTCTTTATCTTGTTTATTCTTTAGTTGGATTGTGGTTTTGCTTTGCACTTGGTTTCTAGATTAGGGCTAGATTGTTGTTGTTGCTTGTGGTTAATTTGGTTGTTGGTTGTCATTGATACTTGCTCCACATATTTAAATTCCGTTGATGTGAAGTTTGGAATTAAGCGAATTCACAACAATATTCTTTAATTTAATGTAAATATTATTTATTTATTTTCAAAATGGGAAAACTCACACATTAAGTACGGAAAATAGGGCCTCCATATCAAATGTGTGCGTAGGACTTTTACCAATTGAGCTTCCTGCTTGATGCACTATACAATTTAATGTGAAATTTTGTAAGCACACAAAATTGATTACAAACGGAAATGACCTACCAAATATGATATAGTGCATCATATCCCACATGGAGTATCAAGTCTGATGAGGAACAATATGTGTCACTAAGATCAAGTTGATACTTTCATAGATGCGGAACTGAATCATCTATACTATTACAAATGTGATGAGAAGGAATTTGCGCATTTCTGATCACTATCAAAATCTAAGCATCACACACAGCAAACAAAACCCTTCTCTCCTCCATTTTATTTTCTTTATCTTCATCACTTAGATAAGGACTTGTTAAATCCTAGAGAATTTCCGCACATACAACGATTAAATCTCAAGCGCAGTCTCCAGGGTGTTTCATGTTATTATCTAACATGTTATGCTTTGAAGGTTCGTTTTCAAGATGAAATAGAAAGCGAACCTGCAGAAAAGAACACGTTAACTAATAACTTGAGCCGCCATAAAGAATGTGCTTGGAATTTATCCACCACGAGTGCAAAAATTCTCCATGATTCAAGAGATCATTCTCCTCGTGATGAAGGTAATTAACAGAACAACAAGAACGATAGTTTTACCATGCAGATGTATGTGATAATGGACGAATTGGTTCGATAATGAAATTTTCCATTTTCCATTGATAAAAATGTGAAGCTCTCTTTTTTGATAAAACCAAAACATATTTTTAAGGGAAAATCACAACACTTGTATGTTTTTTATTTTTAATTTTTAATTTGTTCGTATAATAGTGCTTATACTTTTTTCTTTCTTACACCTCGTTAATTTACGATCTGCATGATAGGAAAATGAAAAATATAACATGCTTTGGAGAAGACTAAATGAGATTTGACAATGCAAATGAATATATTTATGGTTATATGCTCATTTATTTTCTTTTTAATATGCAATGATATCATATGATATGCATATCATAGTTTCGATATGCCATATCGAATCTATGTCACCAAAGTTGAAGAATAAATTTCAATCAAGTGAATATCATATCATTGATAATAATATGTCAATTCAAATTTCTTATATGGTATAAATTTGATTTTGTCCTTGCAAAAAAAATAGGTTGCTCATATAAATTACTTAATTTTATTTAATAAACAATTTTATATTCGAAAATAATTTTAACTTTGTTTACTCATAAGACACTTTATTTTAAAATTTACTCAGGACCTCTCTCTCTATATATATATATTGAGCTTTTCCTGGAATTATACTTCGTCTTCTTCCAAAAATAAGTTTTCTTAATAATGGTGATATGACACATACTCAATATGATAATATTGTGATCAATACAGTGAATTAAAAGTTTACACCAAGCCCTAAAACAAGTCTTGTAAAGTGATGTGTTTTCTATGAGTAACAATTTTTTTTTGCTGAAATACAGAATTGAGATTCGAAGATTTTTGCAAGAGATCATAATAAGTGTCCACTAAACCTCTAAAACAAAAATAAGTGTCCACTAAAAAAAGGATCAATGATGCATTTTGAGACAATGATGAACCCGTGGTTTGTTTGACCAAACTTTGACAAAAGAAAAAAAAAAGACAAGTCTATATAGTTAAGCGTGATTATTTTTTCTCGTTCAATAGTCATATTTTTTCTCATATCAAGAATATTAAATAATGTTCCTTCTCAAATCAAATGCTCAAATACTTTATTGCAAACTCTAATTTTTTTTTTGTAAATTGAGTAAAAATTTGTTGCAAGGGTAAAGATTTCAAATAAATATCTACTCTTGTGAGTTGACTTCAAAATGACTTCTCTTTCAAGAATATTAAATAATCTTCCCTTTCAATGGTTCATTAACCTCTGATTCTCATTGGTAAAATTCAAACATATTCAATGTTTTCATGAGTGGTTGATTTCAAAATGTTAGAATTCGATACCATAACCACAAGGAAGTTTGCAAATAGTTAGACAAACATGTTAAAGATTTAAATCCACAAACTATTTTGATATCCAAAACATAAAACTTCATTGGTATAATGATATGACAAATAAGGGAATAATGTTATAAGATCATAGAATAAATAACAACCATTTAATAATTAACAATTGGTGCAAAAGAAGTGAGGTTCTTGGCGTCTCGCTCTGTCGTTTCCCACACAACAGCTTTATAAGTCTTAGAATGAGAACCGTCATTGGCGGAAAGGATGAGGCGGTAGTCGATCCATTCAACAACCATGGATTCAGCCTTGAAGATCTTCTCAAATTTCAGCTTCGACCCAGTTTGCTTGTCGTACTCAGTTACAGCAAAATTGCCGATTTCGTACATGTATGGTTCATAGATGTTGATTGGGTTCCAACCACTGACAATAAGTTGCTTCGTTGCACTTGTAGAGACCATCAGAACAAGAACAAGAAGAACAAGCCATTGGAGTCTCATGATGTATTGAAACTATTATCTTTTCTAAGTTTATAATTCAAGTTGATATAGGTTTTTTTATAAGAAAATAAATTATGTGGGTTAGCCTTGAGCTAATTACGTTCTTATATACATCCATATTTTTTGGTCAAAGTATTAAAATTATTCTAATCTCTCTCTTTATTCAAAACTATATGTATTAAAGAAATTTATTAATAATTCAATGAAATAAATCAAATTAAAGTTAACGTTTACATTCAATTTCCTTTCAAAAAGAAAACCGTTTCATTCCATTTTATTGAGGGAAATATATCAAAGCTCTTTATAGTATTCAACATTACACATTTAATAATTTAATAATTATAACAATTTCTTTCAAAAATCAATCATAACAATTAATAGATTTATTGAATAATTGATGTATTTGACCTATCATATACTAAAAACATTAATTATTCTCTGACAAAAAAAAAACATTACCTATTGAATGAATCAAAGTTGATCAACGTATCCTGCTGAGGGTGTTGAAGCTCAAATTTTTACCATAAATTACAAAATTGCATGTTTTCTTTGAATTTACTAATTGGCTATTGTTGATGTGTCTACTGTAAATTAAAAAGCTCACATTAAATATTAAATAGAAAAGTGGATATTGAACAACATATTAGTGTAATGAATTATATATATTTTTTGGTGATCACTGTAATGAAATCATAGACCTAACATATTAAGCTTCCTAGTTTAATATGATGATCTCGTACTATTCTCCCAGTGGTACTCAAGTAACCGGCAACAGTTAACTACCGTTAAAGTTAATGGTCGTTAACTGCCGTTCACACCAGTAAAAATAATCAGTGCAGTCTGCACTGTGAGATTTCCAGCCATTTTGGCATGTTTTTAAATGTAATTTCAAACGACAATTCCGCATAAAATCCAACCGAAACAACAACATCCAGCAATCACAAACATCAAAATTTCATAGTTTATCAATTATTCGGTAACATTACACAAAACCGATAATGCGTTAACGTTACACAATTGTTTGAAATTCGTCAAATTTTTCACATTATGCAACATATTACACTAAAAGTACATTAATTTATAATAAATGTGAAACTCAAATTATATATATATATATATTAATCATTAAAGGTTAGTTACATCTTGGCCACAAAAAATGGTCATTACATTATATATCCAAAAAAATACGTCGGTGCATATCGACCAAAAACCGGATGAACATCGATCAAAAAGTGTCATATTTTATATTTCATCTAATGAAATTAAATCATCTAAATGTTCCACAACATCTTCAAATTTTTCATTTGCTTTAACCGGAGTGTCTCCACACAAAATAGGATTGTCTTGATTTGTTGGTTTTTTGGGTGGAACCGGTCTCTCTCCTTTCTCAATCTCCATGAGTGTTCGGAAACAGTCGTATTGATCCAAAAATTCATCCTCCTATGTTTCCGCCTCTTCGCTCCTGTGATTTTTCCACTCTGTGGATGATGGAGGTAGCGGGCAATCATCTTTCAATGAAAGAAGGACAAAATGATTTGGAATTAAACCAAGGCAAATCATGTTGCTTTTCGGGTTAACCGGAGGCCTATCTCTAAGTGGGAAAAAAGTCTCTGAAACTCTAATATCAAGGGTAGTCATCTCTACCACCGACCTATTGTAACAAGATGCAACGATGTGTCCCATATCTGGCAATGTCAACCATTTATCGAGAGGTGCAAAACCACTACCATTTTTGGGAGGATACAATCCATTCAAGATATAGTTATAACGGTGCTCGCCCGCATATATCTGGATGTAGTGTTCTTATGCTCTTTCACCTCTTGAATAAGTGCTCTCCGCACCATAACATGACTTTCTTCCGTCAAACCCAAGAATTCGACTATAGCCTTAAACCCACAATGTCCATTGCCAATAACATCCACAATTCTCTCAATATATGGTCTCATGAATTTTGGCATGTGATACATAGGACTCGATGGATCATAATTTCTTGGAACCAAAATAGGCTTTGGAACCGGAGTTTGAATCGACAAACGTGGAGAAATGCCAATGCAAGCACCTTTTCTTTTAGGTTGTGAAGATTTTTTTGGTGGTGAAGATTGACTTTCTGGATGTTGAAAATCAATAATCTCCCGCAAAGAATTTATGACGTTCATTGTAGACTTGCTTGATATTTGTCATAGACTCTTGCCTTTTCTTCTTCAAATTTGTCAAAATATTTTTTGGTTTCACCGAACTATTGGTCAAGTCATGTACAATCTTCTTGTCGTCCTCCATTAATCTTTCGGCAAGAAGGTGCCCTGCTACATATGGAACCATATCATGGTTGTGAACACAATTAAGAATAGCCAATTTCCAAGCATTGTCTTCCCTGACGGCATATCCACACACCTTGAACAAACACCCACATTTTCTTGATCTCGTTGCTTCATGCTTCACTTTTCTCTTCGGTACTTTGTGCTCGCTACTCCATTCACAAACCAACTCCAACATAGCATTTCTACCTTCACAAGATCTTTTAATGATAACCATAAATCCAGCCCTATTTGCTTGTCGACGAACCCAACCAAGCAATTCTTCTTTATCTTTCCATGTATCTCGGGTCGAAAAGAAATGAGCTGTGTCCACTTCGTTGTCGCGAAGTTTCCACACACCGGAATTGACGCCTTAAGCCTCAACTTTAACGGAAGCTTCAACCTTCATGGGAGCTTTAACCTCGACCACACTAGGTTTTCGATCACCCGCATTCTCAACCATATCTATAAATAAACAACATATAATTGCTAAAAAAATTAATTAACATGTATCTAATATCATATAAGAACATAAACAAACAAAAAAAAAAACCAGAAAAAAAAAGGAAAATTTTTTTTAGGCAGTATCACTGCCATTTGATAATTTTGAAATTTTTTCTAAGTGCTGAGCGGCAAATAACAGCCGCTGACTCCCAGCGGTAGTTAATTGCCGCTAATGTGAATGTCAGAGAAAAAAAACAGCAAATAGCAATCAAATTTAAACGAGTTTTTTTTGATGCAATACCTATTTATTGATGTATATTGTGCGTAGAAACGTCCTAGCAATCCATCACTAATGATTTTGACACAAGATTTTTGGAATGAGATTTTTTTTAGGTATGGTAATGGTGAGGTAAGGTGATGAGTGAATAAGAGGTAGGGGTTTTCTGGTTTTGGGGGAAAACGCAACGACAGTTAACTACCGTTGGCCCCAACGGCAGTTAACTGCTGTCGGTTTGCCCAACGGTAGTTAGTAGTTAACTACCGTTGGGGGTATTTTTGGGTTTTCCATGTGTTATTAAGAAGGTTTGATAGTGAGAACAGCAATTTTGAGTAAATAATAGTAAGAGGTGTACTTTGTGTGAGTGATATATTTTTCTTATAAACATGTGTTCAAGTATGTGAAAATTTAGTCCTTCTACCACATCATTGTTTGGTTAATAAAAGGACTAAATCGAAAACGTTTACACAACTTAAATGACTTATTTGTGACCAAAATAACTTAAAGGACTAATTTATTACAAATCTCAAACTTAAAGGACTTATGTGTGACTAAAATAACTTAAAGACCAATCTGTTACAAACCTCAAACTTAAATGACTTGTGGAGTAATTTAACCTAAGTAAAACAAACAACTCAGATGTATCAACACTAGAATAAAGGAATAATGATTTTATCAATTAATGGAAGAATTGGTCTCATAATGCAATTACTCAGATAATCCAATGATAAAAATGTGAAGTTCTCATTTGACATTTAACCAAAATACTTCACAAAATAATAATAAATTACTTTTTTTTTGAAACAGTAATAAATTACTTTTGAAATATACTAAAATCCCAACACTTTAGAAGGGAAAATCACAACACTTATAGTGCTTGTACGTTTTTATTTTTATTTTAGACGTTATGCACACATAAATAGTTTGCTCGTAGATAGTGCATGTACTTTTTTTTTCTTTCTTTGACCTCGTTAATTTACAATTTGCATGATAGGAAAATGAAAAATATAACATGCTTTGGAGAAAATTAAATGAGATTTGACAATGCAAATGAATATATTTATGGTTATATGCTCTTTTATTTTCTTTTTACTATGCAATGATATCATATGATATGCATGTCATAGTTTCGATGTGCCATTTTGAATCTATGTCACCAATTTTTTTTTTCCGAGACGTATGTCACCAAAGTTGAAGAATAAATTTTCAATCAAGTGCATATCATATCATTGATAATAATATGTCAATTCAAATTTCTTATATGGTATAAATTTTATTTTGTCCTTGCAAAAAAAATAGGTTGCTCATATAAATTACTTAATTTAATTTAATAAACAATTTTATATTCCAAAATAATTTTAACTTTTTGTTTACTCATAATACACTTTATTTTAAAATTTACTCAGGATCTCTATATGCTTGAGCTGGTACTAGATCATACTTTGACACAAAAAAAAATCTATATAGTTAAGCATGGTCATTTTTTCTCACATCAAGAATATTAAATAATTTCCCCTCTCCAATGATCAAATACTCAAAGCACAAAATTCATATGAACTTTCCAAAAACAACCAACAACTACAATGAAGTGTGCACATAGTTTAAACGATCATGTCATAGATTAAGAACCAAAATCCATTCTGATATAAAAAACACAATTTCTTATTGGTGCGATCTCGTAAATTTTTTTATTATTGCGATAAAAACTAAAATGGCGGACATGGAAATGCTGCTATAAGATCACAGATTAAACAACCAGCATTTAATCATGCTTAGTGGGTATGAAGGAAGTGAGGTTCCTCTTGTGATTCAATTTATTCTCATACACAAAGGCTTGAAAAATGTTAGGAACGGAATTGGAAGTAGAAATGATAAGGCGGTAGATGGCGTCTTCAGCAATGGCAAGATGAGATTCAGCTTTGATGACTTTCTCGAACTTCAGCGTTGCCCTAGTTTGTTTGTTGAACTCGATAACAGCAAAATTAGCGATATCAATCACATGTGGGTCGTTGATATCTTTGATTGGATTCCAACCATCCGACAAAGGTTGCTTCCTTGCATCTGCATAGGTCATCAGAACAACAAAGAGAACAAACAATTGGAGTTTCATATTGTATTGCAATCTTTTTAAAGTTTATAATTACTAGAACATCGACCCGTGCACGGGTCCAACCAACGAAGAAAAGCAACGAATAAGGTATACCGTCTAATTGGGTTGTAATTTAATAGTTCCATAAGAAATATGATGTATTTAATAGTTCCATAAGAAATATGATGTATTACATAATTAGTAGTAAATTGACATCGTTAGAGTATGACATCATTAAAATACAAATAAGAGACATGGACAATTTATGTAAACACGTTCTTGGATTTACATGGACAATTTACAAAACAAGTTTTTACTACATTAGAATATATAATTATCTTTGATTTTTATAAACTCTAATTGGGAATGAAGATAGTTGAGGTCAAATGTTTGAGACATGCTAACCTTTAAGGCTTAAGAGAGGTTACACGCTCATTCAACATTATGTTACTTAAAATAAATGGTTTCAAACATATACATTCAATCCTAGTTAGGTGTGATTTACCATATGACCAACTAACTTACATTAAAAAAGGATAACTAATGATATAAAAGTATCTTGGCCATTTTTGGATTGAAAGTCCATATGAATGCATGTTAAAATCATAAAATAAGTTGAACTTTTTAAAATTTGAGTATTATTAATGTATTCAAACTGAGTTGAACTTGTTCAAATTTGAGTATTTTAGATCCTCTAAATTTATATGTAGGTGACCTGTGATGACATGCTGTCATTACGTAAATTTTAGGACTTATTTGGACATTTTGTTAGAGTTCTGAGACAACATGAGGTGACTAGGGGTGTTAAAAGCAAGGAAATCAGAAGAACTAAAGGCAACAAATCGTGGCACGATTTTCACCACCGTGACGCGATTTTCTCACCAGAGGCGAATGCTATTTGAGCCACCGAAATCGTGGTACGATTTCTGGTGGCGTGTCACGATTTTGCAAAAATCGTGGTACGATTTTATGCAC
>Ga0315914_1000242_pt1 | contig 59560 bp, 21 predicted proteins | sample MpolenodulesMG_FD_203920 | JGI IMG/M metagenome (GOLD analysis project Ga0315914, IMG submission 203920) | Medicago polymorpha root nodule microbial communities from Los Angeles, California, United States - elongated nodules | ecosystem: Host-associated > Plants > Roots > Nodule | place: USA...
TTTTTTTTTTTTTTTTAGGAAGAAGAAACTACAATTCTAAATTGGACAATACTCAAAAGAAAAAGAGGAAATACAAGTAACATGTCCAACGCTGTGGAGTTCAAGAAAGTATATAGCATGTGCAGGTCACAAGTGGACTACTAAAACAATGAAGAATGAAGTAAGTATTTCTAACTAATATTTTCTTTTCCCAGACTAATACCTTCTTATGCGTCATCTAAATTTCTCATTTTATCCATGTTTAAATTACATAATCCGAACTATTTATTAAATATTTTAGATCATATAATGCAAATAGCCTAAAAATTTGAATTACACCTAAAAATTACCTTGGTTCTTGTAATTCTTTTAGCAAACAATTAAGACAATATAATCCAAAAAAGAAATGAAAGATACATAAATACCTTGGGGACTAGACCAAAGCCCAAGTCAGAATACACAAGGTTACTCAACATTTGCCTCATTAAAAAACTTGAATTCTGCTCTTTACCTAAACGGTTTTGCTCATTTCCAAAGTAAATATCCAAAATACCTCTACGCATGTTAACTCACGCTAGTGCAAATGGCAACGTGAGTTAACTCACGCTGCGTGAGTTAACTCACGCTGCGTGAGTTAACACACGCTGGTTTCTTCCACCCATATTCCAATTTTTTTAGCATAACTAGTGCATTGGCTCTAGTGGAAGTCCAATCCATGTTAAATCACAGCCATCCCTACCAATACATTTTTCATTTAAGAATTCTTGACAGGACCCTTTCGTGTTCTAGATTTCTCAGTTTCATCCACGATTTCAACTTCCTCTTCCTATAATTTACAAAATACATTTCACATTGAAATGGCACAAAATAAATTGATGAACCAAGTAACGCTATGATGGTTAGATTCCTAAAGTGTGGTTTATAAGAAGGCTACATTTTGAAAGAGAATATGACATGATAGAAAAGAAGTAGATTAGAATGTTATGTTAGGGAAGAGCAGAAGAAAACAAACCTGAGGTATGTATGTATGTATCTATGAAAAGAGGAATAGCAGCAACATAGTGGTGAGAGATCACCAACCCATTTTTCTAATTCACGTGAGTTAACTCACCTTGAGTTTTACACTAGCGTGAGTTAACTCACGCAGCGTGATTTAACTCACGCAGCGCAAGTTAACTCACGTAAGAACATTTTGGACATTTACTTAGTGAATGAGCAAAACCGTTTGGGTAAAGAGCAGAATTCAAAAAACTTATCTTAAGAAAACCCAATGGAATAAAACCTAAGCAAAGGAAAAAGAGTGCAGAGTAATCCACCAAATTACAAGGAAAAGTGAACCCTAGAATGATCAACACCAATAAAATCTAAATTCAACATAACCTAATTTCTTCCTATTTAAAGAATCTTGAATACAAGGTGGATAAAAGCACCCATAGTGAAAAGCTTTAAAGTGCTAACAAAATATAGTCTAATAGCCAACAGGGGCACTTAAAGCCACCTCTTGTTGATTGATACTCTCCAAAACAGCTTCAGAGGATATCAATTGATGCTTAAGAACTTCCAAATGTTCACTAAGAACTTCCATTTGTTCACTTAAGATGCCTATCTTCAAGCGCAACACTTCAACTTCTTTGGTAACGTGTTCCTTGGAATCCAACAGTTTTTTTAATACATCTTGAGATATATCAGGATACAAAGTGCGCCTTTCGACACCATCCAACCAATCCTTATCAAAACCAAACCTTCGTGCATCTTGTAATAACTCCTCAAATTCAGAGTGGAATGACCCCAATACTTCCAACACACTACGAGTGTTGAGGAATTTCAATAGTTCAGCAAGTAAATTGTAGGCACAACCCTTGTATCTATTACTAAGTGAAGTTTCTTTTAAACGGACAGAAGGATGCTTAACAAAGAAATCATTCAACAAATAAAAATTCCTGTAATCCAAATGATTCTTGGAGACCAGTTGCTCAAGCTCACTTTTAACAAGCAAAGAAGAACTTAAATCTTCTACTTTTTGAGAAGGGTCCTCTGAAATTATAGAAAAGAATAATTAAGCCTATTTGAATACAACAAAGTTAATTAAAAATAAAAACCAAGCAATAAAATACCTTTACAAGGCACCGAAGGAGATGTGATGCTAGGAGAGGGTTTAGATTTGGAAATTGTTATATCATCATTCTCAGGAAACTGTTCCTCAATATTTGGGCTTACTTTCTTGAAAGAATCATCATTTAGAGAACCTGCACAACATGTGAAAAAGAAAATTAGTTAGAAATCAAAAGGGTGATGAATTTGATGTAACATCAGAATAGAAAATTATATTGAAAGCATTTTCACCTTGATTATTGGTCTCTGTAGTGGCAACAGAAAAAGAAGTCATGTATATTTGGCTATCACCATCTTCCTACAAAGATTTAAATCAACAAATAATATTATCATATCTTAAGTCTTAATATGTATAGGATCAGCATTACTATATTTCAGAGCAACAATTTGCCTTAACTTTAGATGCAAGATATAGAAGCAGTAGACTAAACACAAAAATTACACAAAAACTAGTTTAAAACTTGATTTGTTGGAATCCAATCGCATGGAAATTAATGAATAAAAAACATGACAACACTACTTGTTTGAAAAGTTGGCTACATACTAGTATGAACTCACCTGTGAAGATGTTTTGCTCTCTAACTGGCCTGATGATGAACCTGCTATATCTAAATGAGTTGACGATGTTATTGTCATGGCATTAGCTGATGTATTTCCTTCGTCAACATTTATCTGGATACCCTTCTTAAATGTAAAACGATGTTTAAAATTGTAGTATAATTCAAATAAAGTGTCAAAAAGAATACAATCAAAATAGGGGAAAATGGAATTACCTTTTGTTTAGGAACAACTTCTTGTGTAATGGTTGAAACAGTTGCTGCTGCTGTTATTTCTGATGTAGGGCCCTCCAGCTAAATGCATTTCATGAAAATGTAAATTAGTTGCAACATGTTTTTAAGCAAAGTTTATTTTCTTTAATATTTCTTTTTAGCTTTAAGTTGTGTTTATGCCTTAAAATCTGTTTCTTTTTGTCCAAGGTAACAGGCATGTAAAAGGGGATCAAAAAGCTTTTCACACATTTCAGGGCTGTGGCTTGCGCCAGGCGCCCCTGTACTGATATGGCTTGCGTGAGGCACATGATATGGCGCACAGGGCCTTGCCTGAGGCGTATGGGTCAGCTGGCAGGAATGCGATAAGTGATTGGAAGCAGTTTTTCATCATCTTTCGAAATCACAACACTTTATAATTGAATTCACAGCAGTTTTATATGCACAATGAGATGGTAGTTTGATGGTAGTATGAGTATCAGTTTCCGCAATTAATTGTTCATTCTTTATAATTGTTCATTCTTTAACTCTTGTAATAAGAACAGATGCATTAGTGATCTTAGACCATTGAATTAGTACGTATTTGGAGAGGAATATCTCTACATTAGTAACATTTTCAACAAATCCATGCTCTACTTTTGGTGTTGCTTTCGTTTTTATCTGCATAAAAAGTAGCATATTTGATTCAAAGACATTTTTATCAATGGATTGGTATTGACCTGTGGAGAAGTCAACTGGAGTTCTGATGCTTCTTGAACTTCACTCCCAGCAGCAAAATCTTTAGAAATTGTCGATATAGAAATTTTATCACCAGCATTTTGGCCTTTGAATAATTCTTCTGCTAATTGTCGATATAAAAATTTCATATCTCCAAATAGTTTACCATCTATAGAAAAATATTATAGATTGACGTCATTAGAATTAAGTATTTAGGTAACTCCACGAGCTCTCACATATTAGAAATAATTTTTTAAGAACCATTCTAGTTTATATGCTTCAACATCATTGACGGCATTATAATATATATATATATATATATATATATATATATATATATATATATATATTATTCCAACAGAAATGTTTATACTTCAAAAGCAATTAAAATCACATACATTTTTAGAAATTTTGAGAAAGGATATATACTCATATAGAAAGTGACAGTGGCATGCATGTCAGCATATTTTTTGTGACTTAACTCACCATCAACAATTTAAATCCATAGCAAATCTCAAAACAGGCAAAATCTTAATAAAATCACATTAAAATTGAACAAAATCGTGAAATTCATGCAAAATCACATAATTTTGAAGGATTCTATCCATGTTTATCATACTTGTCAATTTTAACATGGTTCGTCACTTGACCCGGTTTATACATGTGACCCGGTTCTATAAAAACATAAAGAGCAAGTTTTTTTTTATTCTTTTACACCGCACGGTCTCTTCACCGTAGGTATGACAATGGAGCGGGGTGGATACAGGTTTTATCTTCCCCATCCCCATACCCTACTCTTATATAGAAAAAATATATTCAAAGCATTTTCACCTTGGTCATTGGCCTCTGTAGTGGAAATGGAAAAAGAAGCTATGGCTCTTTGGCCATCACCATCTTCCTACACAGATTCAAATCAACAAATGATATTATCATATCTTAAGTCTTAATATGCATAGGATCAACATTACTATATTAGTATTAAGTTATGAAGAGTCTTGTTTTTAAAAAATAAAATTGGGAAAGGAGGAGATTATTATTATTATTATTATTATTAAATAAAGTGACACTAATGACACATTTTCCCTTACCCCTTAAGGAAAAATGTGGCTCTGAAATTAAGCTCACAACTCACAAACAAATTAAAAGAGCTTAATTTGACTAAAGATTTAATAAAAGGTAGAAATAAAAATCATTTCAGAGCAACAATATGCCTTATTACATCTAAAAGTAGCAGACTAAACACAAAAATTAGACAAAAACATGACCTGATGATGTTTTACAACTTGATTCTTAGGAATCCAATCGCATGGAAAATAGTGAATAAAAAACATGAAAATGCTACTTGTTTGAAAAGTTGGTTACATAGGATAAACTCACCAGTGAAGATGTTTTATACTAAGAAGTAACTAACTGGCCTGATGATGAACCTATTACATCTAAATAAGTTGACGATGTTATTGTCTTGGCATTAGCTGAGGTACATCCTTCTTCAACATTTATCTGCTTAAATGTAAAATGATGTTTAAAGATTGTAGGATAATTCAATTAAAGTGTCAAAAAGAGTACAATCAAAATAGCGAGAAATGGAAATGCCTTTTGTTTAGGTGGCTTATTCTTTGTTTCTGTAATGGTGGGCAAAGTTGCTACTGCTGTTATTTATGATGTAGAATCGTCCAACTAATTTCATAGCATGAAAATGTAAATTAGTTTGCAGTATATTTTCAAGTAGTAGGTTAACTAAATTTTATTTTCTATAATATTTCTTGTTAGCTTTATGTTGTGTTTATTGCTTAAAATCTCATGTATGAAATATAAATGATGGAAAAGTGGTTTCTTATTGTCCAAGGTAACAGGCATGTGAAAAGGGATCAAAAAGGTTGTTTCTGGGTGTTTTTCACACATTTGGGGATGTCGCTTGTGCTGGGGGCTTTGAGCCAAGTGTCCCCTGTACTCATGTAGCCTTGCACTGGGCACATGATCTGGGGCATGAGGCTTTGCGTGAGGTGCATGGTAGCAGTTTCTCAGCATCTTTCGAATTCACAACAGTTTATATGCACAATGAGATGGTACTATATTACATTATCTTTCTGAGAAGGTTTGATGGTGGTATCAGTTTCTCCAAGTGGATGTTGTTGGTTCATCAAAGACTGTTGATCCATTAATTGTTCATTCATTAACTCTTGTAATAAGAACAAATGCATTAGTCCTCTTCAAAAAAAAAAAAGAACAAATGCATGAGTGATCTTGAGCGATTAATTGCATCCATTACTAACTATGGAGAGGAATAAGTAATTATTTGGAGAGGAATTTCCAAGGGAATTTGACATGGTCTACAAATTACTTCTGAATTTGATGGTAATAATGCTACTTTTACTTGCACAAAAAGTAGCATGTTTGATTCATATTAGAGAATAAGATAGAGACAATTAGTGAAGTTACTCGATATACAAGTAACTGTGTTTAGTTTGTTAATAACGGAGATTAGCATGTTAATTAGGAGCTATGTAATCCTATATGTACTACTTGTACATGTTGATTCATCTATGAGAAATGAGAAATGAGAAATGAGCCCCTCTCTCTCTCTCTCTCTCTCTCATCTTCGTGAAGAAAGTTTGTTACAAAGTTTGTTACAACAACTTTTCTTCATCTTCTTCATCCTTACGCCATTGATTTCTCGAGAATCTTCATTGTTTTTCTGCAGATTTCTCAGTTTATACTTGAATCTTCGTTTCTTCGTCTTGCATTCAATTGCATTTTCTCGTCTCGTTTTCTTGCTCTTCTCTTCGCGATTCCTCGTCAAACACAACCTGATACTGAATCTGTGTTCTATGTTCATCCAAGTGAAGGTCCTAACTCTGTTCTTGTTACACCTCTATTGGATGGATTCAATTACCTTGCATGGAGTCCTTCCATGATTCGTGCTTTTGGCGCGATGAACAAGTTGAAGTTTGTTAATGGTTCCATGGAAGCTCCTGATGAAGACGACCTGAATCGTAGTGCTTGGGAACGATGCAATCATCTTCTTCAGTCATGGATCATCAATTCAATTTCAACTCAAATTGCTCAAACATTGGTTTTTCATGAAACCGCCATTGAAGCTTGGTTAGATCTCAACGAACGCTTTGCTAAAGCTAATAGGATACACATTGCTACACTTAGATCCACTATCAATAACTTGAAACAAGGTTCAAAATCTGTGTTAGAGTACTCTAATGAGATGCGTACTCTATGGGAGGAATTGAACTCACATAGGCCTATGCCTCATTGTACATGTCCACATTCATGTCGTTGTGCTGCTATGAGGGAAGCACGCAACTTTAGACATGAAGACCAAATCATTCAGTTCCTCACAGGCTTGAATGATAAATTTGTAGTTATCAAAACTCAGGTACTCATGATGGATCCTCTTCCATCAATCAATAGAGTGTATGCATTAGTAATTCAGGAAGAAAGCAACAATAACTATGTAGCTTCTTTAGTTGATGCACGAACATATATCATTGGTGAATGCTCATGATTCACGCAATAGATCTCAAGGGAGAGGTAGAGGGTATTCATCTGGTCCAAAACCTCCAAGACAAAGTAATTTTTGTGGAAGGAGCGATCATACAGTTGATTACTGTTATGCAAAACATGGACACCCCAACTTTCAGAAGCAAGCACCTTTTGTAAATGCTTCAAGTAGTTCTGTAACAAATGAAGCGCCATCAGGAAGCTACACCGATGCATCTCCACCTAGTGCTAATATTTCACAAGAGAAGTATGATTATCTTGTAAGCTTGCTTCAAAAAGTGAATTTGCTTCCTTCATCATCTACACCCTCTGCCAGTGCTAACCAAATTAACTCTCCTTCTATGTCAGGTATATCATCCATTTTATCTTGTTCCATTTCCTCTAAATCTGATATATGGCTTTTAGATTCAGGAGCCAATGAACACGTCACTTCCTCTGCACATTGGTTCACTTCTTATCACAAAATTAACCCTAAACCTGTTAATTTACCTAATGGCACTTCTGTTCTTGTTCAATATGTTGGTACTATTTACTTTTCACCTCACTTTCACCTTGAAAATGTCTTGTATTCACCATTGTTCACTATGAACTTGATCTCTATTTGTGAGTCTTTAAACTGTCATGCCATTTTTCATAACAAGATGATTGGTTTGGGTGATCAGATCGAAGGTCTATATAGATTAGTTTTAGACTCTTTCAATAAGCCTTTGTGCAATAGTTTGTCTGTCAATAACATTTCCTCCAATACAAATTTAACCATTCCATCTACTACTTTATGGCATTTTAGATTAGGACATGTATCCCATAAAAGACTCACTCATATGTCTCAACTATATCCCAGTCTTACTTTTGATGATAATGCTACTTGTGATATATGCCATTTTGCCAAACAAAAGAAATTACCTTTTACTTCTAGTTTGTTTGTTGCTTCTAGGAAATTTGAGTTTTTGCATATTGATATTTGGGGTCCTCTATCCACTACTTCTGTGCATAATCATATGTAGTTTCTTACCATTCTTGATGACTATACTAGATTTGTTTGGATTGTTCTCTTAAAATCCAAGTCTGAAGTTTCTCCGCATGTTAAGAACTTCATTGCCCTCATTGAAAACCAGTTTCATATTCATTTTATGCTTCTAAGGGTATTTTACATTATAGATCATGTGTTGACAGTACCCCCCAACAGAATGGTAGAGTTGAAAGAAAACACCAACACATTCTCAATGTAGGTAGGGCTCTCCTATATCAATCTAAACTTCCTACTTCATATTGGCCATATGCCCTCCTTCATGCCACATTTATCATCAATAGAGTCACTTCTCCTATCCTTCACAACAAATCACCTTATCAGTTGCTCCACAATAAAGTTCTAGATATTGAATCCTTCAAAAAATTTGATTCTTTATGCTACTTATCTACCCTTCAAGCACAAAGATCCAAACTGTCACCTAGAGCAAGAAAACCTGTCTTTTTGGGTTACTCCATTGGCTTTTTAAAGGTTCAGTTCTCTTAGACATTCATTCTAGAGAGATTCATATATCCAGACATGTTCAATTTTATGAACATATTTTACCTTATCCATCAAATCTTCTGTCCATAACTACTACCTGGAACTATTTTTCATCTGATACTTGCACTGCAAGTAACCCTACACCAGTTGCTTCTCCTACTCCTCCTCCACCTATTATTGATCCTGAACCACCCTATATTGACTCACCACCACCTACATCACCTATTTCACCACCCATCATCAGAAAATCTACCAGAACCACCAACCCCCCATCATATTTACAAGACTATGTCTGCAATAATGCATCTGCTTCTCTTCCTGCTTTGTCTGTCAATGTTAAATACCCTATTTTTTGATTCTTTATCTTATACCAATGTGTCACCATATCATTTTGCTTGTTCTTTATCCATTGATTCACACATTGAGCCAACAACCTATGATGAAGCAAGCAAGAGCACTTGTTGGCAGCAGGCAATGCAAGCTGAGCTTACAACTCTTGAAAATACTGGTACATGGAAATTGGTTGATCTCCCACCATACATCAAACCAATAGGTTGCAGGTGGATATACAAGATCAAACATCATGCAGACGACATCATAGGGAGATACAAAGCTAGATTGGTTGCTAAAGGTTACAATCAAATTGAGGGATTGGACTATTTTGATACTTATTCACCAGTTGCTAAACTTACCACCATCAGAACTGTAAATGCTTTGGCTTCTATAAACAACTGGCATATCCATCAACTTGATGTGAACAATGCATTTCTTCATGGAGATTTGCAAGAAGATGTGTATATGACTGTCCCTCAAGGTGTTATCACTACCAAACCTAATCAAGTCCGCAAACTCACGAAATCTCTTTATGGCCTCAAGCAGGCAAGCAGAAAGTGGTATGAGAAACTCACTTCTTTACTTCTTGCCCATCAATATACACAGTCTACATCAGATCATTCTCTGTTCATCAAGAAATCACATACTTCCTTCACAGTGATGTTAGTGTATGTTGATGATGTGATAATTGTTGGAAACTCATTGCTTGAATTTCAAAACATTAAATCCACTTTGCACTCTGCATTCAAAATCAAGGATCTTGGACAATTCAAGTATTTCTTTGGTTTAAAGGTAGCACATTCTTCTCAAGGCATATCATTGTGTCAAAGAAAGTATTGTCTTGATCTTCTTACTGACACAAGGTACTTGGCATCTAAACCTGTATCCACACCATCTAAACCTTCCTGAAAACTCCATCAAGATACAAGTGCACCTTATATTGATGTTCCTTCCTACAAAAGATTGATTGGAAGGTTAATTTACCTCACCAACACCAGGCCAGATATCACCTTTTCTACTCAACAGCTCAGTCAATTTCTCTCTTCTCCAACTGAAAAACACTTCAATGTAGCTTGTAGAATATTTAGATATCTAAAGAAATGCTCAGGTCAACGTCTCTTCTTCCCCAGAACCTCATCTCTATGTCTTTCAGGGTTTTCAGATGCTGACTAGGCAGGGTGCATAGACTCCAGAAGATCTATATCTGGCCAATGTTTCTTTCTTAGGAACTCCCTCATTTCATGGAGAACCAAGAAGCAATTAACTGTTTCCAAATACTCATTAGAAGCTGAGTATAGAGCATTGAGTGCAGCTACTTTTGAACTTCAGTGGCTCTTGTATCAGCTTAAAGATATGCATGTCTCACTTACTAAACCACTTGTACTCTATTGTGATAATCAAAGTGCTTTACATATAGTAGCAAATCCTGTTTTTCATTAAAGGACAAAGCATCTTGAGATTGACTGCCACTTGGTCAGGGAGAAGTTACAAGCAGGATTGATGAAATTGCTTCCAGTTTCATCTAAAGACCAACTAGCAGATTTCTTCACAAAACCACTGCTTCCTCAACCCTTTCACATTTTGTTGTCCAAGCTGGGAATGCTTGATATCTACATGTCCCAGCTTGTGGGGGACTATTAGAGAATAAGATAGAGACAGTTAGTGATGTTACTTGATATACAAGTAACTGTGTTTAGTTTGTTAATAACTGTGATTAGCATGTTAATTAGGAGCTATGTAAACTTATATTTACTCCTTGTACATGTTGATTCATCTATGAGAAATGAGAGATTATCATTTTTACACATTTCATAACAATTCAAACACATTTTTATATGGTTATTGTATTCACCTGTGGAGAAGTCAACTTGTGTTCTGATGCTGCTTTGTAGCACTCTCTTCGTATTTGTTCAAATCGAAAACGCAAAGGATTATCTAAATCTATATAAAATATTATAGAATAACATCATTAGATAGTAACTAATAAGCATAATAAAAAATGAAACTGTTGACTAGATGTACAGTTGTTTTATCTGTTTTTGTCTAATAATTAAAAGTTGACAAATAATGTTAAGCTTCTATTAGTAAAGTATTGTTAAGCTTCCATGAGCTCTTACATATTAGAAATACTTATTCAAGAACCATTCTTGTTTAAATGCTTCAATTGTTTATATTCTTTAAACCAGGTTAATTTTTAAATATTAAAAAAGACATAGAAATGTGTGTATTAAAGATAAAACAAATAAGTATACATCATCATTGACAACATCATAATATATATATATATATATATATATTTTAGATTATTCCAACAGAAATGTGTATATTTCAGAAGCAATTAAAATCACATATTTTTTAAAATCTTTGAGAAAGGGCATATATTCATATAGAAAGTGACTATACATACAAGTCATTATATTCTAACGGACTTTGTAGCAGTGTTTGTAATGGTTATGAAAAATATTTGGTCAAGTGTGTACCTTTCAAAAAATCCGAAGGATCAGAGTCACCTTCATTGCATGAAGTTGGAGAGAGTTTTTGACAACCAAGTACATAACGATATTTAACTGTCTGAAAATGAACTCCCTGGGCATGGCAGAGGCTTGGTAGGTAGGCAAATCCTACAGCTTTTAGATTTGGAATCTGAACTTCACTTTTGGATATTTCTTCAACCTCATCTTTTTTATCACTTTTGAATATTTCCTCGAGCTCATTTGCTTCTCTTATCAACATTAGCTTTAACTTAGGAAACTCTTTACAAATGGAGACTGGAAAGACATATTTCAACTTATCACATTTTATCACAATCAATCTTTCTAGCTTTGGGAAGAATGTGTTTGAAGACTGAGAATTTTTATCCTCCAAATCATCTTCAATGATATGCTTCAACTCTTTGCATTCTTCTATTCTTAGACTAACCAATTGTGGTAGGCATCTTAAAACAGATGCGGAGAAAACAATTTCCAATTTTTCACATCGAACGATTTTCATCTCTGTAAGGTTATTGAGGACAAATGAATATTTGAGACCCACAAAAAGACACGTCATCATAGGCAGATCAAATAACTCAATGTTTTCCAAACTGAGGTTCATTTGTCGTCCATTTTCTTCATTGCCACTCAATTCCTATTTGTACGTGCACACAATAATATATTAGCAGTATGGTAATAACATTTCTAAAATTAAATAAGATCTCATTTTATGATATATTCTTAAGGCTTAATAGCAGTTTTAACCCCATAACTTTCTCAAAGTTGCGATTTTGGCCCCCTAAAAAAAACTACAAAACCGTCCCCTAAGTTTTGCATCTGTGGCAGTTTTGGCCCCCAAGGCCAATTTTGACTCGGTCTACGCTGACGTGGCACTCTAAGTGAGGTGTCATGTGTTATTTTTTAATTTTTTTACCAAAAATTGGTCTTGGGGGCCAAAACTGCTACAGTTGCAAAACTTAGGGGGCTGTTTTGTAGTTTTTTTTCTTAGGGACCAAAATTGCAACTTCGTAAAAGTTAGGGGCGAAAACTGCTATTAAGTCTATTCTTAAATTACTGGAAATTAAGGCATAATACGCTTTCATTTTACAAAATGTATGTACACATTAATTACTCTTGGTCCATCCTTTATATGGGCAATTAAACTATAAAAGAAAATATATTGGCAATTTTTTTGGTTACATTTTTTTTTGTTTACAAAATATATTGGCAATTAACCACAAAACTTTCGGTTGTAATTTATAAATACTTTATTGGTTACATAATATGTACTGTAAAATATAAGAAAATGCATAATGTCAAATCAAAATATTACAAAAATAGAAAACTGTGATAAAAAATAGTAAATCTTATTTTCCCTTTACTTTCTCAATGACATTTCTTTTTTTACGTACCAAAATTGAAATTGTTAATTAATGTCACAACGACAAAGATATGTGGAAAGAAGGATACCTTGATGATTGTACCATCCATCGATCTTGTTGTTATGAAATCACCGCTAGCTACCTGCGGGCATTCATTGAGTTTAAGTTTTGCCATTTCAGTCTGGTTTTGATGATCATGATTGTAGTGTCCAAATATGTATTCCAATTGCACACAATTTTCAACGCAGAGCCTTTTCAATTTTGGGAAGACATTGCCAAAATTATTGCTACTAGTACTGTTATGATCCCCAGTGTCTAAAAGTATTTGCTTCAATTCGTCGCAGTTCCAAATTATCATTTTTTCCAACATTCTTGGAGCAATAGATAGGACAAAAACAGATTTTATCTTCGAAACATTAGACAATAGAATCTCTTTACAATTGCACAGGATGTGTGATTGTCTTGAAAGACATTTTGCAGGTTCCGATATGTTAAGGCAATATGAATTTGATTCCTGCAATGTAATGTAATTATGTAATCCCAATGAAGAGAATTCAAAATCAATGTAAACATATATGATGGCTTTTTTACTTATATCACGATATTAATACAAATGATTACTTAGTTGCAATTGATGCATGATTTGCTATTGTATTAAAAAAGTAATCTTCAGGTTTATGATCATGTTTTATATGCACAAAAGCTATAATAAATATATAAGATACAAGCTATCTATCAAAAAAGAAGAGAGGGTTACCAATGGGATTGAGCAGTCTTGCGGTTGATTCTCGGAAACCAATGGGATTTTCATACTCAATTTGTAACCATAACAACACTTAGAGAATATATTGCCTTTGATAGGGTCCAGTTGTGTTTGTGGCTTAGAACCATCTTTGGAAATGGATGAAACATTGGGTGGAAATATGTCGATGAAATTTGGCAAATCATCAATCGCCACTGTTTTTAGTGATGTGAGTTTGACATCTTGGTGTTGGCCAAATATGTATTTCAGCTTATGACAACAACTTATTTTGATAACCTCTAAGAACAGGAGGTCTCGAGCAGAGAGAATTGGAAGTATAAATTGTAGTTGGGGACATTCCCAAATATCAAGAACTTTCAGCTTTGGAAACAATGAGCGACAACTCTTGTAATCATTATAACCATCGGCTGATTCTTCAATTGTGTCATCGATTACTCTCCTTTCAAATGTGATTATGTTTTCCAATTTCTCACAATCTTTTATTGTCAATTTTTCCAACAGGGGCAAGCTTTGAGAAGTGGACAGTTCAAAAACAGAAACAAGTCTTGAGCATGTTTGTAGTTTCACAGTCTTTAGATTGCTGAGATTTAGGCCGCATTTAAACAAGCTTCGCAAATTTCCACAATCCATGATAGATAGCTTCTCTAAATTGTTCATAGAGTCAAAGGAGATGGGACCATTGCACAATTCTTCCAAAGTTACCATGCTCTTAAGCTTCAGTGTAACCAACTTGGAGAAAACATTTGGTGCTTGAGAATTAATATGTTTATTGTCTACAAGGCACTGTAGTTGTGAACTACCATTCAAATGAAGCTCAATTATATCATTCATACCTTGATTTATAGGAACCATCTCGGGCATGAGATTTCTATATCCCTTAATTCCTTCCAACATAAAATACTCTGATGTTTGCATCAAATACTTACATGTTGCTTCTGAGAAATAATTATGTGCCAAAGACACGTATTTTGATATTGAAGCATTAGATATACGTGAACGATCAGTGAGATGATACCTTTGCAATGTAGGTAAGGTTATATTTTGACAAAAATCGTTGAAACTATGATAGAAGTACAATTCTTCAAGTGATGGACATCTTTGGATAACTTCAAATGGATTATTGCTTTTAATTTCACAATTTATCAAGCTCAGCAATCTAAGTTTCTTCAACATTGCAATTTCAGGGGAAAATTCATCAATTTCACACGATTCCAATTCAAGAGTTTCAAGACTTTGCAGGGTTCCCAAAACAGAGATGTCACCCAAATTGACTTTTTCAATTAATAGAGAACGAATGTTCTTCAATAACTGAATTGATTTTGGTAATGATAGAGATTTTCCTTTGGTAAACAAATTTGATAATTTCAAAACTCGAAGCCCTACCATATTTTCAAAGAATGAAGTGGGGACATCCTCAGAGTCACTCATGCGCATTCTTACAATTAGAATCTCAAGTTTAGAGCCATCAAACCTAGATGAAAATAAATCCATTAGTTTTCCTTGGAATAACAAATATTTGATATTCTTACTCCTTTCAACCAATGACTTTTGATTTTTTTCAAATAAATTTACTGTTAGAATCTCTTCATTTGATATCCATTGGGCTACTTCTCGAACCAAGTCATGCATCTTCACATCACCTTTCTTTGTGTCCAACAGTAAACATGAATATAGGAGTTTATTTTTTGCTACAATTGCTTGACTTCGAGCATCATTGTAATTGTCATAACCTTCCCCAAAAAGGTTGACTCCTATACCAAGCCTAGTTAGAAGTTCAACTGAAATCACTTCATCTTCAGGGAATGCAGAGCATAAGAGGAACAATCCCTTTGCTTTTTCATCCTTCAGATAATCATAGCTAAACTTCAAACATTTAAAAATGTCAACCAAATCATCATCAACATTTCCCATGGACACAGGCTTTTTTAAGCTATTCAAGGCAACATCCCACTCTTCACGACTATTAAGGCCCTTCAAACTACTGGCGATAGTAGCAATTGCAACTGGTAATCTTTTGCACTCAATTGCAATTTTGCGTCCCTTGTCAAGAATACTTTTGGATGAAATGTTGCTTAGATCAGCATACATTTTGAACATGATCCATGCGTCTTCTTCAGTTAAGAGCTCTAGTTGAATTGTCTTTCCACATACCATTTTTTTTAATAGCCCCAGATTGCGTGTGGTTACCAGAACATTGCATCCTTTATGATTATCGCTATTTGGAAGCCCTATGTCATCAAAATTGAGATTTTCCCAAACATCGTCCAATATCACAAGAATTTTATCACCATTGGTTAATCTGCTCCATAACCTTTTAGGTCGATCTGATTCATTTATGCCTCCCCATTCCAATCCTAAGGATCCGGCAATATCATCTTGAATCTTTTTTATATCAAGATTAAATGACACTGTCGTATCGATAACACTCTTGAAATGCTCCTGTATCTTAAGTTGTTTGCCTACTTCTTTAGCTAATGTTGTTTTACCAGAACCACCCATCCCATGCAATCCAACCATATAGTTGTTGTCATCTTTTAGTGCATCCAAAAGCTCTTTGTATTTCAACTCTCTACTTTTAAATGAAATGTAATACTGAGAAGAATATCGCTCAACGCCGGGAGGACAACGAGTGAGTTCAACGTTATCAAATTTTTCTTCCATTAGATTTTTAATCTCTTTTATCTTGGTTGACAACTCCTCTCCCCTCTTATATCTCCAAATACAGTCAGGGCAAAATCCAAAAAAACAACTTTGTTTTTTCTCTGTGTCTACTTGAAAGATCTCATTAACTTGTGTTTGCCAATTTTGAGCATCAGGCTGAACTTCTTTATCTTTTTGGGTTGCAATGTCAAAACGTTTTGTCATAGTTTCCCTTTTGAATTTCAACTTATCCTTTTTTTCATCGAATTCCTTCACAATGCACGTGAAGCAAAGTAAATAGCGTGATTTTTCTATTGCCTTGTTTAACAATTTATCCACAAGAGTCTTTGTAACCTCAATCAGGCAACCCTCCATCTAAATCAAGTTCAACATAATAAAGTTAGAAATACAAAACTTATATTTAAATAGACATGCCTACATCCATTCCTAAATATAATTTCTTTTATTTTGGTAGGGCATTAATAATTTCTTTACCCATATATACATATTTAACTACAATATGTAATAAATATTCTATGCAAACATTAATCAATTCTCTCTCCTAAAATGTAAACTTGTAAAACAATAACAATTTTTAACAAAATTAATACAACAATCAATTTTTATTAATTTTCGTGTTTTTCTCAAAAGAGTAATATACTTAAAGAGGGATGTAGATTTTAATTCTTTAGTTTACTTTATAAAAAAATTGGATAATTTTAGTTCTCAAAAGAGTCCTTATAAAATGCAAATAAGGACCGAAAGTGAATAATGTTTTGAGGTTATTTTTTCATTCAAAACTAATATTAATTTAATTTAAGAAAATAATTTTAAAAAAAAATTGAGAAAAAAAATTATTAGCACACTAAAAGTTAGGTTTTTTTAAGAAGAAACTCAATTTTTTTTGTATGAAAAAGAATAATTCTCATAAAATATGATTGCTTGATTACCTCGCTTTTGGTACACAACAAAGAATCTTCTCCCTTCTCAAAAATCAGTAGCGTCCAGCATATATGTTCTACAAGTACATAAAAGTTGAAAAAGTGATCGATATGAAATGCAACTAATTTATGGATCTTTCTATCTCCAATTGCAAGCAGAAGCCTGAAAAGAAAAAAAAAACAAAATCAGCAGGGAGACACTAGTATAACATTTTGAATATTCTTTAGAGAAAACTAACCCGTTAAATTCAATTTGTGTACACTCTGGTGAAACCTTTTCTTGAATAATACACTACCGTGAATTTGTGTAAATATGGTTCTTTCTTCCTCTCTATTATCCTTCAAAAAAAAAGTTTCTTTCTCTCAAGAACTGTTTTTCCTAACGAGATTCATTTTGGTTGTTGAAGTGACATTGAATACTAGTGATAAGGTAATGTTGTAAGGACACTTGGGGACGGTGGTAGAACTTAGAAGATTTGAATAAGGGTGATAGAGAGAAAAGATATGGAGATGTAGAGGCTTTATTTGGTTATAAAGTTGGACTGGAAAATTACTGTAGTGGATATAAATATGGCCGGTTGTGGTAGTTGCCTTGTTTAAAGGATTACATAGCATTATGAGTAGTACTTTGCAGGGTGGTTGTGAGCATTTCTTATTGTCACTTTCTTACCAATTACTTTCTCACACGCGCATACATACACATACGCGCGGACACACATATATAAAATAAATGCTATCAATACTGTCTCTTAACACTCATTTTTCTATTCGGGTGAAATTCATGTGGATCTCATCACTTATGCGGGATCCATTTCCAATATGTGCTACCCACATGTGGATCTCACTCACTCCTTATATATATAAATAGGATTCATTGACACCAAGTGCCAACGGATTTGTTGACACCAAATCTGATCCGTCCATTTAATTAATCTAATGATGCCTAATTATTTCCCAAATTGCTAACGTGAGGTGACTCGCATGCTAGTTGTTGCCGTTTTTTAATCTCTGCCCCTCTGGTGCTCAACAATCTTGCGCTCTAAACTCATATATACAAGTCAACTCGATCTTGGTATCTTTTCTTTAAAAGTTTCTCTCTTATGTGCCTCTTTCTCTCTATATATCATCCCCATATTTTATTTAATTCAAGTGTTCAGTTTCCTACAACATCGAAGGCACACCAACGTCTATGAGATATTTCTCATTCGAATGAATTACTCAATTCTACTTTATAAGAATTAACATTGTGTATCCACGGCCAACAACAATTCAGAATCATATTTACTGCTAGTGTGGTGCAGTAGCCACAATCAATTCAATATTTGATTGTAAAAAAGTTATAATTTGTATTATTATTACTGACATGGGATTCCACCACTCGATTCAAAGATCCAAAAAAAAATTTCTATAGAAATGAACAGAGAACAGATTGAAATGGGTGTTGTTTAATGAGTGCTCAAAAATATTTATTACTGAGGGCTCAAAAAGATTGAAATGAATAGAGGAAAAACATGCTGATATTTTTTTATACTCAAAATCTTCGGAGTATTATTACTTTGGCTTAATAGCAGTTTTGGCCCCCTAAGTATTAAGAAATTGCAATTTTGACTCCCTAACAAAATAAAATACAATTTAGCCCCCTAAGTATTGTACCTTTTGCAATTTTGGCCCCAGGCCAATTTTGACTAAGTCAATGCTGACGTGGCCGCCACGTGTGTAATTATTTATTTTTTTATTTATTTTTTAATATTTTTGTATTATTATTTTCATTTAAAAAATAATTAATTTTATTTTTTTAATAATTAAAAAATAAATAAAAAATAAAGCATTGACTTGGTCAAAATTGGACTGGGGCCAAAACTGCAAAAGGGGCATTACTTAGGGGGCTGAATTGTATTTTATTTTATTAGGGGATCAAAATCGCAACTTTCTGATACTTAGGAGGCCAAAACTGCTATTAAACCTATTATTTTTTATTTTTACAAAGTTATTGCACATGCGCACTCTCTACCATATAGTACCTAGTACAGGTTATCCAATCTTAACTCTTTGCTATGCATCACGATGCGTGTTTCTCGTGAAACATGCATTTTCCAAGTAAAAAATTACAGTATGTATTTAAATTTGTCCAATCATCTCCTTCAAGTGAGTCTGTTCTAAAATTCTGACATAAGCATACATAAACATGTCACAAGTACAAAGTTTGATCATCCTCAGATAATATAGGCCTAATTAACTTTCAAATGGTTCATAAATCTAATATACAAATTTACTATAACATGTAAACTACACCCCTTTTTTTTAACCATTTGAGAAACTGCCTACCTATATACCTACCTAGCACCACATAATTAATTTGTCACTCAACAGCTCACAACTCTATTGAGGGGAAAAGTCTTCACTACTAGGATTCAAAACCACACCTGCAAAGAGCATTAAAGAAATTCAATAACCAAAACAAGAAATACCAACGCATATGATAGCTTTTATTTTGAAAAAGATGACAGAAGGTTAAATCCAATGTCAGACCACATTTTATGACAAAAAGAAAGTGAATTTTTTTCCAAAGTGAGGTCACGTTTAAATTGACAGCGACCGTGAATTTTTTTTTTCAAATTTACAATGGTAGACTGTAATTTCATCAAATTTACCGTCAACCGAAACATGCATTAAATACAAATTCACCATTGATTAATTCGTGTATGTTTGGTTCCACTCCTATTTATAAACAACACTCTTACGGTGCGTTGGCTAAAAAGTAAGTTGATAGAACACAACACACTATCAGAAACTATCGATTTACCTGCGGAAATTAATCCACATGAATCCTGAGGATTTTCTTGCGGATTGTTTTTGTCATTTATCCTGTGGATTTTTCTACGGATTTGTTTAATTTTTTAGTTTTTTCATGAAATTTTAAAAATTGAAATATTTTGAGTATCTTTTTTTTTTTTTTCTCTTTACATAGTGAACATGGATCCTATAATTTTAAATTTAAGTCCAAATGCAAGGTCAAACTATTTTTGTCGATTGCAATTATTTCTTTTATGCATATTCAACGTTAAAATATTTTGAAAAATAATATTTTTTTGACGCAATTTTGAGAAATAATATTGGAACAAAAATTTCTATCAAAAAAATATTATAACACAAAGATTGAAAAAATACATGGACACTGTGGAATATGCCAAATCTACATTTATTGTGTGTGCAAGATTAATTTAATAGTTTTCTCTCTTTTATTTAAAAGAAAAGGACAATTAAGTTCCTGACAATATTTAAAAACGGAAAATATAGTCCATGTGATAAAAAAATTCTAACATCTTTATAGAATTTAAAAAAATAAAAAGGAAGACAAGATCAAAAATTAACCATAAAGTATCAACAATATAACAAAAATGAGTCTTCACTTATATATTTTACTAGACATATTTCTTTCCTATAAGCAAATTAATAATTTTTTTTGAAAGTAAATTAATAATCTTTTTTTAGGGGTAAATTAATAATCTTGTATATTTATGACTTATACAAAAAATAAAACATTAGAGATTTGTTGGATCTTCTTCCCAGGTTTCAAACCCCAACAGTGAATCAAATGAGCACATTGAGATAAAAAAAACTTGCTGCCATTATGAAACATTTGAGATTTGTTGGATCTTCTTCCCATGTTTCAAACCCCAACAGTGAACTAAAGGAGCACATTGATGAAGATGTCAACAATGATTTTGTTGAAGATGTCGATGTAGATAACAATAATTTTTTTGAAGATGTTGATGAAGATAACAATAGTTATCATATTGATAGCTAGTAACTTATAGTCTCAAATTTTGGTATGTTTCTCTATTGGACTCTTTATGTCCTCTCTTCTTCTGGTTTAATTTCAGATCTCGGTCAATGGGTTAAGCAATAAATGTGTATTAGGGATCAAAATGCAGGAATTGATACAATTGAGAATGTGAGTTGTAAGGCCTATAATGTATGTGCAACTGTAAGCCCTCTAACAATGTTTGATTTGGACTTTAGATGAGAAAATAAATTAGAATAAAGTAAACAAATAAATTAGAATAACGTAAATAAATAAATTAGAATAATGTAAATAAATAAATTCGATTTTAACAACACGTTGTGTGACGCAGCGTATCTTAAGTAGCGCAGATTTTAACCCTTGCATTACTTAACTAACACAGGGGTAGTTTAGGTATTTCAGTTGGGCGCGAGCAAACTGTGTTGGGTAAAGAGCAGAAATCTACACATTTTTCTAACAATAGATCCTCTGGACTTCAACTATTAAAGCCCAACATACAAAATCTCATCCAATTGAACCTTTTCAAAACTTCCAACAAAAGCATCATACATGAGTAAAACAAACACGTAACAAGTACTATTGTTTGATCATCCTCGGATAATCTAGGCTTGATTAACTTTCAGATGGTTCATAACTATATGCATATTATATATTTAGCATAACATGTAAACTATAACTTTATTATTTGAATTTGAGAAACTACCTACCTATCTAAAACTACATTATAAATCTTTCACTCAACAACGTAACTCATAATTATAAGGAAAGGAAAACTCTTCATTTGGATCCAGAATCACATCTTCAAAGAGCATAATAGTCATAACAAGAAAGACTAAAGCATATGATAGCTCTTATTTTGAAGTAGAAATTAAAACAGAAGGTAATTCCAATGTCAAAGCAGTAGATTTTATGCCAAAAAGAAAGTTACTTTTTGTCCAAAGTAAGTGCATGTTTGAATTGGCTGCAAATGAAGCCTTGCGCATATCCTTCTGCATATGCTTTTGCACATCCTTGTGCGTATGCTCGTGCATAGTCTTGAGCATATGCTTGCGCGTTTGCTTGTGTATAGCCTTTTGCATTTGCTTGCACATATGCACGTGCATATCCTTTCTCATATGCTTGTGCATAGGCTTTCTCATATGCATTGCTTTTTTCTGGCTTCATCTTGTTCTCCTCATTATTGTTCTGGTTTCCCTCTTTGTGATCTAATTTTTGCTCCTCATTGTGTGAATCTTTCAAATGCTTGTAACTATCATCATTCCATGGACATGCCATTGTTTCTATGCAATAATAATGCGAAGGAGAGTAGAGTGAGTGACACTTGATAACAAGAAGAATTTAACTTTGAACTATCATGATAAAAAGTTTTACATCATCAACAAATAGCAACTAATTAGTGTAACTTTAGATATGTTACGATTAATTTCAAAAGCTTTTATTGGTATGACAATTGGTGTACAAAAAGAAGGTTTTAGCCTTGTATCAAGAATGCCATAAACCTATAGTCATTCAAATTCATGCAAGATAAAAAAATTGGCGATACGAATGAAAAGTTCAGCAAGATTTTAACACAAGCCTTCCAAAGACATTAACTAAACCATAAAGATATCATACACAAGAAACATATAATGACACCAAGTTTTTTTCAAACTCAAGGAAAATAAAGAGTATATATACGGTATATACCTGGAACTGGAAAGTGGAGAACACGAAAGGGAAAGTTTTTTGACTCTGGCTGCGGTGGTGAAAATAGATAACAGAGAGGTCTCGAATTTGTTTTTATAATAACAATCTTTGTGGAGTGTTAACCCTAAATTTGATAGTAGGCATTGGAGTAATCTATTTTTCTTTCAAAAAATTCCTTCAATCTTCAATACAAATAATACATGTAACAAGCAAATAGATAACATATTAAAACAAATGTAACAAACATAATATAAATATATATATATATTTCATTTATCATTTAAAAAGTGTACAAAATAGATGAATATATTTATACTTACTTTTTCATCATTCCAATTATAGCCTTAAACAACTTTTTCTATAATAAAACTGTTGACGATGTCGTTGAAATAGATAATTATGGTTAGTTTGATTTTGTATAACTTGAAAACAACAAACATTTGTATTATGTTTTGTTTTAATCAAAATTAAAATTTCATAAAAAAAAAACCGTTCAAAATTTTTAAACGTAAACGTAATAAAAAGAGCGGAAAGTCGTTAGTGCGCCTCTTATCGCTAGTATAATATAGGGTAATAATGGTTGTTACAAACATTGAATTTCACAACTACACTACACGGCCATGATTTCCACAAATAATGGACATGTTATATTCTTGCTTTTCTTGTGTCCATCTCTTCGTTTAATACAACAATGCTCTGTAATATATCTCTTTTTTTCCTAAAAAAAAAACTTCTTTTTAGGTGGATGTAACAAAGCAAAAAGAAAATGAAAAAAACTAAAAACTAACTAGCTATAGTTTATCTCTTAAAAGAAGATAATATATTCTTTATTTATAGCTAAAAAAATAGTATTCCTTCAAAAATAGTCAAAAGAATGAAAGATTTAAATTAAAAATAAGTATTGTTACTCTTAAAAATCGTGGTTAGACCTACCACGACTTTATAAAACTGGCGTGTGAAATGAGGATTGTCTTCGCTTATAAACACATGTTCAAATCATATTTTGTCTGATGTAGGACTCTTTAACACACCCCGTACGACTAGCACTATTGGACTTGGTTCGTGAACATAAATGGTGGGTGATACGATAACGAAAACTTGATAGCATGTGACCTAATGAATCTTGGATAAGCTTTGATATCATCTTTATGTCTTATTTTTGTGAGACAAAATGAATGATCTTAATGTGATCATATGACTTAAATATTTATTATATCATAAAGCTGACATTGTCTTTTTACTTGTTTCTATTTTATGAGGGTATTACAACTGTTTGTTTGACCAGATTGTTCTTGTTTGTGTGTGTTCAAATCATTCTTGACGAAACAATTCTCACAAACACAAGTTAGTAGCTAATAAGATAAAAATCATAATAAATAAATTTAATATGTTTGTAATCTTCAAATATCAAATAATGATTTTATCTTTAACAATTTCCCTTTAGGAGAATCATTTTTCATGTGAACGAACTTTCCACATTCAAAGCATGTAGCCACGCTTTACTCTTTTTTTGATGGCGGTCACCTTTGGCTGCCATTCCCTTGTCAAACATCTAATTTTTTTTTTTACATTTTCAACATTAGAGAAGGTTTAACCAAGTCGAGCGAGCTTATTTACAATATGAGAAAATATCTTTTACATAATGACAACGATTTTGTTGTGCTTCGTACGAAAGATCTCATATTCTTAAGTAAGTGTATTTATCTTCAATTACTTTACGTCATTCTTCCCCTCATGGGTGACTTGTAAGGTATCTCACGTCAATTTTGCATTATCTCAACGTCATACGCAGTAGTACCCATCAATTTTAAGGAAAGATATGAGTATGTTTCGCGCCTTCGTATCTTATTGGACTTCCTTAGATTCAACAAATTTCCATAGATCTTCCATCTTATCTAGGATAATGTCGTTTTCAATTTCAATAGTAGGCACAAATGACTCATTTTTAATGGTTTTCCCCCTTTGGATTACTACCCAAAGCCATAAGTTGATTTTCGAAAGGCAGTTAAGCGCTTAGTCAAAAATCCAGGCTCTGATACCACTCTTGTTGTACTGCAAAGTGATGGCTTAAAAGTATTAGCATGGGGTGATTATATACACCAAAAATAATTTTCTATTTTTACAACTTTTTTTAAAAAGTCAAACTAACCTACCAAGGTTATGCTATGATCACCAAACCAACCCAAATGGGTTATATTTTTACAATTTTGCATACCAAAATTGTGGAAAATGTTTGATTATGCTTATCGGATATAATAGAGAATTTTATCAAATTAACAATAAACAAATGATTAAATCAAATTAAATGATTGATACCATCACTTAAATTGTAGTTATTGCAAGATAAGCTAAAATATGATAATCATTTATTTGGATAAGCACTTAAATGTTAAAACATGATTAACAAACAAGTGATAAAAACAATAATTAATTTAATTGGGTGTTTAGTAAGATGGATTCAAAGAACCTTTTTAATTCAATTGAATTTTTGTTAAGATTCAACCCTCAATTGAGCTTCTTTCAAATCTATTAAAAATAGGTTTTTAGAAAAACAAATTTCACCCAAAATTTAATCAATCAAATAACGAAAATTAAAAGTGTTAGGCGATAGAGTGAAATAACACAGATTTATAGTGGTTCACTCATAGTGTCATTACTAGTGGGCAAATTCTTTCCCAAAGACCCAAGTCAGTGGAGTTTGTTGAATGTTTAATACCAACCGTCTGATAAAATGTTTATACCAAAATTGTTCCTTGAGCCTTGAAGTTTCTATCTAGAACTTCAGTCTTCCACAATCATTTGATGTAGCCCTGATTCTTGAATCACAAGAATCATCTTCAACCCTTCAAGAAAACAATGCTCGATAAACCAATGCAACGAGTCATAAATCCGAGAGCATCCTTGATACGGTGAGCCACTAATCTTTGAGCACTCGACATTTGATCTTCCTTTGATTGTTGACACAACGACAATTGATGATGAACAAGTTGAATGAAGAAAAACCCCATTTTTCAATTGGAGGTATGACAGACGTTAATGAACTTGGTCTTTCATTTAGCTTTCAATTGCCTCCAATGGTGAAACCCTAGAAAATCACACTCTAACACACAAATATATCCGTATAGAAAATAACTCAAAGTTCTCAAAATCACGATGGTTGTCTAAGATTTTTGAAAGAGTATAAGGTGGAAGTTGGCTGTTTGAGAAATTAGAGTGTGAAAAATTGAATGTAAAAGATAGTGTTATGTAGTTTTTAAAAAAATAGTAAAATGAAGTTATAAAAAATGATGTGAAAAAACATTGAAATGATTCACTTCAATGAGTTTGTGTGAAGCAATTCACACATGTTTTTAATATAGTCCTTGTAAAACAAAAAGAGTGAAACATTTCGCATCAATGAGAGAAACAATTCTCAAAAAACAGTGAGTTTCTGTGAATCGATTCACACACTGAAAAACTTGAAAAATCCAAAAACAAAAATATTGAGAGAAAGTATTTTTTCAAAAACATGTAAGTATGTGATTTCAACATGGATTGTCATCTTGATATTATTGGAGTCCCTCAATTACACAGATTCTAAACTAAAATTTTGACATCTAATAAACAAACAAAATCGATGCTTTAATATCTAAACCAAAAGGGCCTATGCGCTTATAGGGTAAATTAGTTAGCAACCAACATATGATGAGTATAAGAGACATAACACTTATAGGGTAAATTAGTTAGCAACCAACATACGATGAGTATAAGAGAAATAACACTTATAGGTAAATTAGTTAGCAAAGGATCAATTTGACATCTATGATGGAGAGAATCATTTATAGATATTTAATAAATATGCAATTCCTCTAATTGAGCAGTTTCATAAAATTTACTTAATGAGTCCCAAATTAGAAAGTGTTAATCCCTTAAAAAAAATTATATGATCAATAACTTTATATCATTATATTTTAATATTAAATAGTGTAGTTCCCACGAAGATAGAAAGAAAATGTTTGGTAATTCACCTCTTTCAAATAGATACTCTTTTTTTTCCTTAATTGCATTTTTATCCTTTCAAGTATTTGAATTGTGTGATTTTGGTCCTCGTGTTTTTTAGCGATTTTGGCCCTTCACGTGTTTCCTCATTTGTGATGGAAGCCTCCCTCCCAATTTCCTTCAAAATTTATGCTAAACTGACATCATTTATTGATATAAAGGCCAACTTGCATACATAACATGAATTTTCTTTGAAAATTTAAACATAAAATGTGAAAAGTTTGAAACTCTAATTAGGGATATTCATTCGCTTTTACATGTACAAATTGATTTTTAGCTTTTTTTACTTGTTTTCAAAAATGAAATGTATCATCTACATGCAACTACAAAGACTAATCCTCTAAATCCGTTTAGGAGGTTGACTTCTTTGAACATTTTTTTCATACGCACCGCTCAAAGATCAAACTATGACCTAAATGGTCAAGGAGCTCAAATATTACCATTTTTGTCATGCTATGTTGGAAGTGTTTTTTACTTTAATTTTTTTTTAAAAAAAAAAGTCATGTTGGTTACGAGAGTTGTGTGATGTAAATAAATAGTGAAATACTAACTTGTGTTTCTCGGGTACAAGTTTAGTAACTAATCATATAACCTTTTTCTTGAAAATGATGCATTTAACATTTCTAAATTTTAAAGTTGACTTAAATAGGTAAATCATTCCTGTAATTTGGCGTGTTTTTGGTTTTCGTCCCTGTATCTTTTTTGTTCTAAAACAACCCCTATAAGTTAATAACTTTTTGATTGTCCCTCCCGTCAACTTCCGTTACAAAAACGCACATGTGGCAGACGGAGGATGACGTGGTAGTGTCTAACGTGGTAGACGATGCTGACGTGGCAAACTTATTGATGAGTCACACAGTGAGAGAAACTAAAACCAAAAAACGAAATTTGTAGAGGGACCAAAGCCAAAAAAAACAAAATTCGTAAAGGGACCAAAACCAAAAAGCGAGAAAAAAATACTTTTCTACATCTTCTTCCTTCCACCTCTTTTACATCTTCATCATTGTCTTCATAAATTCATCAAAAAACCCAGGAAAAAAAAACTCAAAACCATCATCTCACCCTCAATAGACAACTTCTCACAAACCCAAACAAAATCCCCATTGACAATGGTCAGATTGACATCTCAACACTAAAATCGACAATGCCCATAGTACCAAATTATAACAACAAAATCCTCATTTTGAATGCTCAAATTCCCAATATTGAAAAAATTCACAAATATCTCAAATTGAAAAACCTAAAGAATGAATTTTCTGTTTTCTTTTTCATTACCAACTCTCGTCTCATCATTGATCTTGCGTCTCTGCTGTTTCTTGGTCACTCCAAATGCTTTCTTCGTCAATTCTTTGAACTATAATCTCATCATTTTTGTTTCGAACATTTGGGTCGTGCTCTTTTTTCCCGGTTGATTTGGAAGATTAATTGTTGTGTGAAATTGGAATATAAGAGAAAGGTTCAAATTTGATATGAATGTTGTTTTCATTTGAAGATATAGAGAGATAATAAATAGAATTGAAAAATATGTTGGAATGTTGAATTGAGATGAGTTTTATTTTAAACGATTTTAAAGTATGTGAAATTGGATTGCACGTTGAACAGTGGGTATATTGGTTTAATTTGATATTTTTTTTGTGAGAAGAAATAAAAGAGAAGTTATCACATGAAGGTATAATTGAAGGTGTTGGATTGAGTCTGTTGTTGTTTTGAGTTGATGGATTTTTGGATTTTGAAGTGATGAATTTATGTGTTTGTTTGATGATGATGATGAAGTTTATGAAGACAATGATAGTAATGAAGAAGAAGATGTGGGAAGAAGAAGATGTGGGAAGAAGAAGAAATGTAATTAAATTTTAATTTTTTCGTCTTCTCGTTTTTTGGTTTTGGTCCCTCTATAAATTTCGTTTTTTCGTTTTGGTCCTGAAAATAGACAGGGTCCATCTCCAAATTTCATTTTTTGGTTTTGGTTTTGGTCCCTTCACGATTTTTATTTTTTTTGGCTTTGGTTCCTCTACAAATTTCATTTTTTGATTTTGGTCCCTCTCATTGTGTGACTCATCAATAAGTTTGCCACGTCTGACACTGTCACGTCATCCTCTGTTTGCCACATGTGCGTTTTTCTAACGGAAGTTAACGGGAGGAACGAAAATCAAAAAGTTATTAACTTACAGGGGTTGTTTTAGAACAAAAAAACACGCCAAATTACAGGGACGATTTACATATATAAGCTTGATCTTTTAAAGACAAAAATTAACTTTAATACATTTCTTAACTTAGGGCACAAGTTAGCACCATCCAAATAAATAATATCAATGTAAATTTTGGAGTAAAATTAAACCTTTATTTTTCCTTGGTCATGTGAAGTTAAGTCTCCCATTATAATGGTAACATTGCATTGATGTTAGTGAAAAGTGAAACCCCAAGTAAGCCAAGTTTATTTATTTTTTGTATTTTTGGCTGGAGCAACTTCAAAACATCAACATTCCTCATGTGGTTAGCGTCAATACTTCTCAAAAACCAATGAAATAGAAACCAAACCAAAACATGAAAATACCAAGCTTCTTTTCCTTTATCTTGGAACATTTTTTTTTTTTGAAAACTCGGTATCAGATCCAAGAATCGACTAATCTGAGGGGACCAATCCCACTGCCCACTTGCGGGGGCCCCGTTTAAAGCCAGAGCAAGCTCTGTATGGACTTAGCCCACCGAAATTGGCACTAGAGGGAATCGAACCTAAGACCTCTGGAGGAGCAAACTCCAAGATCCCAAGCCAACCACTAGGCCAACCCCAAATGGGTTTATCTTGGAACATATTAGTTGTCTAACTTTGACTAGAAAAAGATAATGGTTACTTCCATGATCTCACATCATAAAATTGCTCAAAATCTCTCTTTTTTCCGTGATGACATGTAAGGAAGACCCATATCTCGATGTGATGCGACAAAATGTGGGAGGAGGGTCCATCTCAAATTTTTACCTGAGGGGAAGGGACAAAATTTGGACCACTTGGTTGATTGATTGGTCATAGTCAGTAAGCACAATATTGGATTACAAACCAGGACACCAAATTTTTGCACCTAAATTATGGATGTTTTTGAGATTTTGAGTCACAGATGTGAAAGAAACTAGAGAAAAACCCCCACCATCAAATTAGATGGATGCATTTATCAAACAAAACAGAGAGAGCTTTATACAAAGCAAAGGAAAGAAAAGGCAAAAAATAAAAATTTAAGGTCAACATATTTCCATGCTTTCTTTGTCCCCCTTTAAAGTTTATCCTCTCTTAAAAAATAGACTTTGGTTACTGGAAGATGATTGGTGGACACAGAGGCGGTCCTAAGATTTTTGGTGTCCTGAGTGAAACAATAAAATTGTGCGTTTTTAATTATTTCAATATTTTCTTCTTGCATTTTTTGTTGCACAAAATTCATTTATAATCAAAGTTCTCTAAAAATATATTTTCATTAGAATTAATCAAAGGAAATTAAAAAGAAATATATCTACATAGTTCTAATTACCGAATACAAATAATAATTTTGATGACCCTAAAAAAATGGTGTCCTAGGTTGCCGCCCCTCCTACCCACCCTCAAGGCCACCCCTAGATGAGCACCATATATAGATGTATACATTTTGAAAGAGAAAATATATAGAGTGATATAAAAGATGTGATATTTATTGATGCGATAAAAAGAGAAAAATAGAAATTAAGCTAAGTGTTGAATAAGTGCTAAAAAACACAGGGTGTTTAAATATCATTCTTGTTAGCTCTTAGAAGGCTTAGTTCTTAGATCATACCTTTTAAGATGGATGCATTTGTCAAAATATAAACATAAAGAAGGGATTAGTTCATAAACAAAGGAAAGGAAAGAAGAGGGCAAATGCTATTTTGATGCATAATTGTGCGAGGCTTTGTGAATATAGTTCCCCAATAAAGCAAAATTACAACAACATTTTTAAATGTGTTTTCGATTAGTAATTTGATGAATCAAAATGACTAATAGTTGATATATTTAAAGACTAATTAACCAACGAAAGACACAGAAGATGACTAAATTGACTAACAATAAAGTTACATTCAAGTATGTATTTGTAACTTTGATACATTCTACTATTATAATGACACCGTCTCACACATTCAAAAATAAATAAATAATTAAAATTAGGGTCAAGATATTTCCAAGCTTTTATTTTTGTCCCCCTTAACTTTTTTATTTCTTTTTGAGATCATACTTTAAACCTCTCTTGGGTCTACGAAAAGAGCTCTTGTAGGTGGGATTTTGGTTAATTCATGAAAAGTATTGATTGAAAGTCCTTCATTTTTCAGTGCCTTTATGCACCACAAATCTTCAGGGCATGAGAGCAACTTCCAATGTGGAATATGATGATTGAGTTCATCTCTTCCTCCAACTTCAGTCACAATAATCTTACACTTCTCATCTTTTCTCTCTTTAGCCATATTGTGCACAAATTGACATAGAGCTTTCACTAGCTTCCCTGAAAATGGCCCTTCATGATACACACCATACATAAAATAAAATCCAAAAGGGTTAAAGAAATCAGGTAAAGTAGGCAATTTTAAACATGGGAAAATTTTATCAATCAAGCACCAACTTTTTGTGTATAACAAACAACAAAAAGGTGCTTTTCCTATCTTTAACTTGAATATCTCACCACTATTCCATACACTAAGCATAGCCCAACTATTTGGCACTTGTCCATTAGGCCCAATATTAATATCATCTTTAAAATATGCCATCCATGTCCCCAAACTTAATTTATTCCTTAATATATTTCCTATATCATTAGGAAAAAACTCTGTGGACCCCATGAATCTTCTATAGAGTGATTCAGCTTGTTCAATTTTTAACCTAGATATTTCAATGTTGTTTGAGATTTTTAATGAGTGATGGTTCACAGGGTTAACAAGAATAGATGGTGTCCTAAACTTTGTGTAGTTAAACTTGTTCATGAAGAGATTGACTGAGGCATGATTATCTTTCTCTGTTGCCATGTATGCATAGTCCACATCATTGGAAATGAACCATTCTTCTAATGTTCTTACTAGGCTTGAACCAATCCCTTTTCTTCTATGATGTGGAGATACCCTTAAGCCTAAGACATACCCTACTTTTGCCAAATCCTTTGGTGGATGTCCTTGAACAGTTACAACTTTTATAGAACCTTGAATGACACCAACCAATTCATTGTCCAGCTCTGCTACCTAACATCCAATTAAGAAGTTAGTGGTGGACATAATCATCAAATAACTAGAAAACATGGTTTTAAATTGTGGTCCGCATATGCAGTTGTGGCTGCACTGACGATTATAAATTGCGGATGCGATTATGTTGTGAACTTTTCTATTACATTAAAATTCAGTTGATGCAGTCGAAATTATGGTTCGGTGATTTCAAAATCTTCATTATATATTGCGGCCACATTTGCGGTTATAAAACGTGGCCGCAATATAAAGGGTTTTGAGATTTATGCAATTTCGACGACATTAGCTACATTTTGATGCAATATAGGTTCACATCATAACCGCAACCACAATTTAAAATTATACTAGAAAGAACAAGGAGTATAAAATGGGATTGATCTATAAAAGGAAAAGAGAAAGAAAAAAAAAAGGGAAATCATAAATGAAGTTAGTATAGTTAGTGATGTGTTATAGTAATAGTATATACCAGCATAATGTACATGGGACTGTTTCGAATCCTACAAATGGGGTCACCCATAGTGTCTGTGAAGAGAAACACACTTTCTGATGGTCCTACCTCACATTTTTTCTCTAAATTTTCAACTTGAGCTCTATCAGCTGATTGACCCTCATAGCTTCTGATTCTAAACTTGTTGAATTCCATATCTAAGTGGAAGGAACTTGAAAGATGTTTGATGTGTGCTTGAATGAAATAAAAAGGTAAAAAAAGGAAGCAAAGTAGCTTAGAAGTACACAAGATGCAAATAGCAAAGAAGTGCAACTAACAAGTGTAGGAGTTGAAATATAAATACTACAAGAATGGTTTGGCATAGACTACATTATGATAATGATTTATATGGAGGGGGATAGGAAATAAAAAAACAAAAAATGTAAAAGGAAATGTCAAAAAAATAATGTAAAAGGAGGTGGGAAGAGAGAGAAGGAAAAAGATTGGAAATTGAGAGAATGTTCTTTATGAGAATCATCAATAACCTAGGCTTCAATAATAATAGTAGACAAAAGTTTGATTAATAATAGAATGTGTTTTTTGTCTCTAGCTTTTTTGTGCCTAGTGGCCACTGGCCACTCATTAGGTTGAGGTAATTAATGTTGTTGCTACCATTTTTTATTTTCTTTTTCACTCCTTAATGATTCATGGTCACTTAATTATGTCTTATGTGACACTTCAAATTATGTGAAACTATCATTTTCCATGTCCTAATTAGTCCAATATATAGATTTGCAAATTTACCTTCACTTATTTTTTTAGTGGATGTAAGTTAATAAGTTATAGAATTTTCAAAAAAATTAGTTAAAATTTATTAATTTAGACACCAAAAAAATTAGTGGGGCTATAAGTTTTTTCAAGAATAAATTAAAAATCCAATCAAACACAAGACGTAAAAAGAGAGAATACAAAAGTTCATTCGACAATAACAAAACAAACAACCAAAAAGAAAAAAACACAAAGCTCAAATAGTGGAAAAGTCGAGAGAAACTGAAGGGCTAGACCACCATGCAATTAAATCAAGACAAAAATATGGTTTCCTAACCATTAGCCACCATGAAGCGAGAACTATAATCTTATCTACAACTTGAAAGAGAGTTAATTGTTTGTTACCAAAAGTCCTTAAATTTCTCTCTTTTCAAAGAATTCAAATACAAGCCAACCAAAATACTCGAAAACATCAATGAATTTCCTTGTTAAGCAAAAGAGCATGTATACACACATTTTTCGACAAAACACAAGAGATCCCCAACCAATTAAGAACAGAAGATCAAACATTTCCAGAAAAATCGCACTCAAAGAAAAGAGGTTAATTGTTTTCTTTCCTGTACCTTGTTAAGAATAAAAAAGAATAAGATATATGAGTTCTCCTCCGAAAATCCAGCTCATTCTTCTTCTTTCATGCAACTCTTCTTTGGTAATGTTGTTAATACGTCTATAAAAAATTGTTCAAAAATATGATATTTTAAGCATAATTAAACAAATTTGGATTTGAGAAGGGAATAAAATTGAGTGCGTAATTTTTTTATAGGGACTAAAAACACTATTAAAATTAAGTAAGTATTAAGTTTAAAATGTCTCAATTTTATAGGAATCAAACACATATTTAACACTATAAAATTTATTTACATAAAAACTGTAACATTCATTTTTTATATGAAAACGTATAATTTTTCACATAGAAAATGTATTTGAATATTTATCTCAAGAGAGAGTATAATTTAACTATATTTTTGGTGTTAATCCATTTCAGGGAAAATAAGCTCTAGTAATTCAGAGTTTGACCGACATATAAGTAAAGTCCGATTAATAATTGTTTCATCCATCAAACTCATATTCAATTGAACATTTCCTTATTTCGTGAAGTTTATTTATTTTATTTTTTTCGTCAAATAGTCTAATGACTAAAAATTCACTTTTATAAGGTGAATAAGTGAGGTGTCTGGAGTATGAAAGTCAACCTATGGATATATTATGCAATGCCTATATCAACTGAGTTAACCTCACGAGAATTATTTTTTTAACATTTCTCGATTTATGCATGGGCTCTGTCCTTTAGCTATTATTTTGATCTAAGTCCATCATTTAGCTATATGTTAGAAAATAAATTGAAACGGAGATGTTATTTATTTTATTGTTATCAAAATATGTTATATAAAGTACCCAAAATAATTAGATGAGATGACGTGGATCTCTTCTATCTTAACCAAATTTTTAACTTTTAAGGATTAGTTTTTCCAATTGAGTGCAAGGAAGATATCCGGTTTACGTTGAAAAATTAAAAAGAATACGTTAAATAAAGTAAAATGGGATATTCGGTAGTGCTTATTGACTTCTCTCTAAGAGGATGCCTCGCCATGATTTTGTTCCCTCGGATCTATTATGGCGGAAAGATGGTTCGTTGAAGGTGTCGGTGTTTGTTTTGCGGCTTTTTTGAAATAGATTAATAACTAAGGGGAATTTATTTCGAAGAGGTATTCTTCCTCAAGAGTCCCAATTGTGTGTTGGAGGTTGCGGCGTGGTGGAAAGAACGCATCATTTATTTTTGGGTTTCAGCTTTTTTGGTTCTATTTGGCATCTCGTTCGTCATTGGCTTGGTGTCCATTCAGCGGATCCATCACGGATTGTGGATCATTTTTTATAGTTTGGCAACTTATTAGGTTATACTAAATCAAATCGTTTGTTCACGTTACTGATTTGGTTTGCAACTTCTTGGATGATCTGGAAGGAAAGAGAAGACATGATTTTCCATCGTAAGGAAAACGATCCTATTCAGCTTTTAAAGAAGATTAAACTTCTTTTCTTTTGGTGGTTTATTGCTAATTTTGTAGTTTTCCCGTATCAGTTTACACTTAGTGCCAAAACCTTTTTTTTTGTTTGGGCATTGGTAATTAATTTATGATTTGTTGAACTCTTGTTGTATTATTTGGCTCTCTTCTTTGACACATCTTATGCTGAGAAGTTAGTCTGTTCGTAGTAACGTTTCATTTTGATCTCTTTAAAAATAAAATAAAAAAGTAAAGTACAAGAGCGCCCACTGCAAATTTGCAATCCTAAACTTAATCCGTACAAGTCCATAGATTGTTAAATAAATATCTTCCAGAAATAAGAATCTAATCATTAATCAACCATATTATTAACAAGACCTACTGATGGATTAATTAACTAATGAATTATGAGAAGATATTAGACGAACAAAGCCTTTTTAAACATTTTTTTATACCATACATTAAGGTGTACGTGTACGCCGTACAAAGAGGTGTGCTATCTAAAGGAGCATATAATAATCAACTGAAAGGATCAATTAATTACTTAACTATAGATTGATTGATTAATGGAATGGAGGGGGTTGTTAGTTTATATTAGGCTTTATAGTTAGCCTTTTGGGATTGGAGAATGTCCTAATCGGATGGATAATACAACACTAAAGGCTTTTTTCCCACTTTGTAATATATTTTATTTGAGAAATGTTTTTGTTTATGCTGTGTGGCCATGGGTTGGCCCCTTTGTCTTTAGATATTAGATTCGAAAGTGAAAGTTAAATTAAACTTTCCACTAAACCCGTGCCTTGGTTTATGCTAATTATGATTTTCAATTTAAAAGTCACAAAGGTGAACAAAAATAAAAGTTACTTCAAGGAAACTTAGCTTGTATAGCCAAATATATATGTAAGAAGAAAATATGACAAAATGCAAATTTAAAGGGACAAGTTAGTCCCTATGATGTTTGATCCGTTTTGTAAAGAGAGAGTGATTGTTCTTAAATGTCTCTATTTTTTTATTATTTCTTTTGTTGTGAATAGGGTATTCTATGTCTGAAAGCGTGTAGATTATCTTAAATCAGATAGAATTTCTATGAGTGTTAAATCTGATTTTTCTTAAGAGATTTAACAATATTGTATTTTCGAGACTATATTTGAACTCAAAACTTCTAATTAAGTTGAAAGAAATTACTTATCATCTAATTCAAGTATTTTTTAGTGTCTCTAATTTTGTTTATCCTCCCACTTTGGGCAGCCTTTTCCTTTTCATTGAAACCTAAATATTTCATCTCCATCCACTGCAACAACAAAATGTAATGGGTTAGATTCAATATACTTGATAACAATGGTGGCGAACAATCCATCTATGTCATTATCTAAATCCAATCACATTCATTAAAATCACAAAATTCATTGGTTGGAAAAAAAATCAAATGTAAAGATAATTATATTTCATTCAAAAAAATCTTCTTTGTAAGAGAATTGGAATTTTATTTAATTTCATTATTTGTTATACTCCAAGTGATTTCTACTCATCTTTTTTATACAATTAGGTAATGAATGATATCGTTAACAAACCTATATATCAAGTAGGTTTAGCATAGAGTTTTTTAGTTTAATTTATTTTTGACTTAGAGGGATCGAGTTGGGGGCACGTACCGATCGAAACAAGGACCAAATAAATAATTGAACCATTCTATACTTGTTGAACTCTTACAATTAACCTGGTCATTGGACCCATAATTTTGTATCGGGGTTCTGTGAACTTATTGTCATCACCATTCACAACAAATTTATAACAACTCATTGGGTATGACTCAGATTGACGGTACAACTTGAATTTGTGGGTGAGAGGATGGAATTTCAATTCTCAAAAAACACTATTTTTTAAAGAGAAATCAAGTGGTTTAATAAATTTTAACTAAGTTATAAATTGTTAATTAGTCTCATAGCTAATGTTGTTTTTAGAAATCATGGTTGTACTTAACTCAACCACACAAAACCAACTTGTGAAGTGATAATTATTCCCACTTATAAATAAATTGTTAGACCATCTCAAATCCGATGTGGGGCTCCATAACTGTTAGCCTACTTTTTTGAATGTTTGTTTTCGACATGAAGTTTGTTGAGTAAGAGGGAAGTTTCTTCAAATATGCTGAATGCAATTGAATTTGCCAAGAATCTTAGCAAGATTTCGACCAATCTTTAAGTTCGACAGGAAAGGATTCAAATCCTCTCTGAAGAGGCAAGATCAAAGGTCTAAAACATGTGGAAGCAGAAGCCAAGTCTGTCGAATGCATATAGTTTAGAACTATTGGTCTGATAGTTATTTTTCTTATGTATATATAGTAGTTTTTGATAGGAAAAAGGGGTCACAAATCATTAGGCAAAAGTTCTTCAAACTCTAACTACCCAACGTAGTGAGAAACGAGTAACAAAATGTATGTAACAATGATTTGCTAAACAATTCACTTAAATGCAATGTTGTTTATTCTCTTTTAAACATCTTTACTTTTATCTTTAAAGTTTAAGTTTATTTTTAAATCATAAGCAACTTGTTGATTCCGGTCGAACCAAACAGTTTTCTTCATCTTTTTACATTAAAGTTCACAAACATGATGAACCTTCAAACACTTTTCTAGAAAAACATTGCACAACATGTCCTAGGATTTCTAGTTTGATCCTGCAAGCAACCTTTTAAAACTAGCAATCTTGTTTGCCAAAAACACAAGTAAACAAATTGGCATGTCCGGTGGGATCTTGTTTGTGCAAAATTTTGGAAGACAATTCCATTGCTTCAAAAAAAATTCTATGAATGTTGATACTAGTTCTTGCATAAAATTACTTATGGAAAGTTTTCCAAACGTTTTGATAGACTTTTTCTAGAAAAGTTCATTTGTGTATGCGTTTAAGGAGTGGTAAAACCCTTCAAGAAAAGGCTCGTCCTAATACAACATTAAATACCAGTAGTGCTTCTGCATCCAATATACAATGTAATGTTCAATCTACGCAAGAACAATCAACTCAGGCTCCTGTTTCGACAGTGAGCGTCAATGTGTCAACTGCTATGGGAGTAACTACTCCCTTGCCAATTTTGACGGTTATGGGGGTAACCACCCCTGCATCCGTTTTGACAACTGTTGCATTGACACAATCAGAGTTTGTGGCTTATGTGTCACAACCAATAATCTTCCCTATGACCCCTAGAGGTACCAATCCTCTAATTTGAAGTTATGTGGATAATAGATTCCTTTCTATGCCACAATTCACATTACCAATGGTCACTAGGGAACAAATTAAAGTACATTACTTGAATAAATTCTTACAACACTCGCTCCAAGGGTGAATCCATGGGAGGATGTCCCTTTTTTTTCCCCTTAGGGTTGTTTCTTTCCTTTTCTTTTCATTTTTGCTTGCTTTTGAAATAATATGTTATGGAGTGGGTGGTAGAGAATAATTCTTTGGGATCCCAATTGAGTTGAAATATCTAAGTCTCTTCTTTATTTACTCTTAATTATATATAGAAAAATATCAATTTTGGCATATATTACAATCAGTTTTTTTTTTTTTTTTTTACAAATAAGATAAAATAAGCTTTTTCTATAGTGTATAATATTGTTCCTATTATAGTGGGTATTTTATGTTTTAATGATATTTAACTTTTTTAAGCAATAATTTAAATAATATTATAAATGATAAAATAGTAAATAAAATAGTTTAAATGAAGCATAAAATAGGAAAGGGAAAAGTCAGCCCAAATTTATATATTCTCTTTATATATAGTATAACATAGATGTGTTTGCTCAAATAAAAAACATAGATATATAAAGGAAATAGGGGAATTTCGGATGATTTTTTCATTATTCCTATTATTCCCTTATCAACACAACTTTATTTCAATTTTAAATTTAAGGGGAATGCTAGATATTGTGAAAAGCGACTTTGTGAACAGTTCGCGAATTTGTTGGCAAATTAATGTCCATTAGATTTCATTTTTTTACTGTGTCATAAAAAATAAGAACTTGATCCCCGTGTTTTCTGGCAAAAAAATACTTTAATTGACTGGACTGCAATTCACAACTCTTTCGCTGTAAAATCCTTCGGGATATAAAACATTGCTCTAAATTTAAATTCAAATCTACATCATAGTTATTGGGAATTTGAAAATTGTACTACCTATTTTAGTTGAACTTTTTTGTTATAATTTTTTTCACATTCAAATTTAAAAAGATTTAAATTGAACGTTAAAGGTAAAATTTAAATGATTATACATAATAATGATATCAAAAAATGTATTAAATTAAAGTATAATGTAAAATATATATACAACAAAATACAATAGAAGAAGAGCGGACGCGAGGGCACGAGAGTGCTAGTTTGTACGCTGGTATATATAAGTTTCAAAACTACCCTTGTAAGAAAACTTTCTTTAAATTGTTAAGAATTTAAATTGTTAAAAATTTAAATTAATATTCATATTTTTTTATAAATTGTAATAATTATTTTAATTTTTGTAGGGTTAATTTTTTAGATTGTATAAATTACATAATTACCCTTGGGACAAAATCATACATATTTTTAAAAATTAATTATCAATAAATTTATTTTTTTATGTAATATTAAATCATCTTTAATTGTATTTTATTACAATTACATTTTCTACTTTAAATTATATTTTATAGGGGTAAATCAGTAGATTATTTTCTTATTCTATCTTGCAGTATTCTAACTCAACTCATATTTAGGATAAAGATTATAACTGGTGAGACATGATGAGATAAATTTTTATGATTAACTTATCATATTTTGATGTTTCATTAGATAATGGACTAAGAAAGAATATGATATAATTATCCTATTGTGTTTGGGAGGAGGGCTTTGAAAGGGAGTATTTATTTTCCTGTTATAACTTAAGCAAGCTAAAAGAAATGTTTCTAAACATATATGAAGTGTCATTGAATTATTATATGATCATATATCATGGGCTTTTTATTTAATGTCAAATTTATATTAAAATATCCAAAACACTCTCCTCCAAAATCTCCTCCTAAACGGAACATAAATGAGTGACTAGGAATCAAAATATGTACATAAAAGGACAAAATTGCAAATTTAAAAGATTAAATGAAGAATAAAATTACAAGAATAATTAAAGAATGTCAAAACTTGATATCTCATCTATATATGGATATAAATATTATTGTGTGTGAAAAGATAAGTGGTCAGGAATCAAATTATGGCTCTTATGTATTGTTTAGAACTAGGCTTAATTGCACTTTTAGTCTTCGCATTTTGATCAGTTCACGAAAATGGTTTTGCCTCTTTCAAATCGAACAAAACTGTCCCCAAACTATCATGTGTTTTTTTTGCAGTTTTAGTGCTAACCCCCATTTCCCCCTCAAAAAACACTGATCTGTCAGATTTTCAGATGAGGTGTCCAAAAAGACGCTTATGTGGCAAATCATACATGGAAAAACAATTATTTTATTATTCAAAACTACATATAAATCAATTAAATAATAGAAAACAATTAAAAATATAAATGTTTAGAATTTAAAATGCATTTCAGATTGTTTTTAATTGCATAGTCTCCCTCACTCCTTCAACTATCATCTCTTTCTCCTTTCTTCTCACATAGGTGCTTCCACCATCACCATCATCATTTCATTTCTCTTCAACATCATCATCCTATTTTTCAACAACATCATCTTCATGTATGTCTTCAACATCATCATATATATTCCATTAAACAAAAAAGGAAAACTTCACTACCGAATCTATCCAAGAACATCAATCTGGGTCAAACACCTTTTATTCCTACAAAGATATATCTCACTTCTTATCATCATCATCATCATCAAAGAAAAACAAATTTTGAGATTAAAAAATATATAGATAAAGAAAATCCAGATCTGAAATAAAACCTCCATTTTCTCTAATCCTTCATTCACCGAAAATCATAATTTCTTCGTCGACCAGAATAAAATTCATGTGCCCTCTTTTCTGTTCTCTTGTGACCCATGAACATTTAACCCAGAAAAATCAAACACAGCTTCAATATACCACTCTTGGAAAGGCGAAAACAAAAATGAAGGTGAGAACAAAAATGGCGCAAATGGTAAGAAACTGAAGAAGCAAATTAGGAGGTAGAAGATGGAATTGAGCGAAAATGGAGGAATGACTGATTTGGAGTTGAGTTCTGAATGGATTGGAAACCAATTTGGGAATTAGGGTTCATAGATTTCTTGCAAGGTACACTTTATTTTGACTAAAAAACTTTTCACTATTTTCTCTCATATTGACTTGAGAACCATACTTCTTGTAGGTACCACCCCCAACATTCAAATTTCACATAACGTTGCTCTAGTTCTATCAACTTTCTCGATCATTGATGTGTAACGGATTAGGATATGGCAAGTGTACCAGTCGTTTTCATCAAGTAATAAAGTGATAAGTAGAGTATCGTGAAGGGATTGTCGTTTCGTCCAAACAATTCGCGTTACTTATTTTTGTAGGTTGACCGTAGAAAAGTTATGTTGCAATTTTTATCTGTTTGCAACAGAGCAAGTTTACCTGTTTTGGTTGCAGAAAAGTAATCAGCGGTTACGATTCTTCGAATCCCCTCCATATATTCGTTGTTGGATAATAAGTAAAAGTATGTCGCATTTATTTATCTTAGGTAGACTATACAAGTAATGAGGTCGTTGGGAGTTTCTAATTAGGTAAGACACCACTTGACCCAATGGGCATCATCCACTGAATACCTACTTAGGTCTTTCCATCTGATGGCTAACTGCACCTGCTAATCGTACGATGATCCATATGTGCGGGGTCTTGCTAATTCAACAGTAATTGAAACATAAACTTTATGTTGGCTTTTCAGTGTTTCCCAAGGCAATGTAGGTCAAGGTTCCCTTAGGTCTTCCCATCTATGAATCTTAGGACACTCATAGCACACTCTCTCTACGCTTACTTAGTAGTTCTACAAATGGCAATTGTAATCTACGTTTATCTTACTAAGAGTTTCAAGAGAATGGTTCTACTGGGTTGTACCTTAAATCAGACAGCTAGGTGTTTGTTTCCCTAATTACTAACCAGTTAATTCCTAGGTTCGGTAAGGCACCACCCGACTCAATGGGAATCATCCACTGAGTACCTATTCTAGGGTCAACAATTATTCCAGTATCTTTGGATAATTAATAATTACTTACTTCCTAGACAGATAGTTATCAGTACAGGGATATAAATATCAAGATATAAGCATCCAGTTAGTGATAGCAATATTAGACCCTCTCACAACCTAAGTACTTAATCTAGGGTTGCACCTCTCACATAAATAAAACTACATCCTAATAAAACTTAATAGCGAACAAATAAATAAATAAATAAAATAAACGACATATTAAACTAAGTAAATATCCAACAAAAATATACAGAGGTTCATCCTAGAGCTCTAACCTAAAAAGATTTAGTTACACATGATAACTAAAAACAAATTACTAAAGATAAAAACATACCCTAGAAAATCAAGGAGAAGATAGACACTCTCCCAAAGCTCCAAAGTTGCTTTCCTCTTGAACTACCAAAGTTCTAAACGAGAAATTCCGAATGAGGAAGGCTGGTATTTATAGTGAGAGTTTCTACCTGAGTTTGTGCTAAAAGTGCGGGCTTTACCCAAAACGAAAGCAGGAAAACACAGTTGCGCCCTGACTTTTTGCATGCACGGGGCGCATGATAGATGCACGGGGCACATGAGAGTGCACCCCAATGCATGTCCTAGGCACATGGGAAATTCCCTAGGCGCATGGTTTGGAAAAGCATGCCCTAGGCGTTTTTCCCATGCCCTAGGCGCATTTTGTCTTCCTTTCGGGCCCAATCTCCGATTTTCTATCGTTTTTAGGTCTTTGTGTTCAAATAACTTGCCTCGGTACTTTGGGAACAAAATTCCTCCCGTTTGTAAGTCTTCTGAGGCCTTTTGCATCTTGATTCTTATTTCTTGAATCTTTAAATTTCTTCAGTTGTTCTTGATTTGCATGATTTCTTCATGAATTACTTCAAAACCCCCCTAAAATTGCTATGTTTCGGGGAAACTTGAATTACAGACTCAAATATAGAAAACATTACAAAAGTCCCGAAATCATAGGCAATCGTTCTAATACTCCACCTTTTTGCTGCTAAATTCTATTGAAAATAACTGAAAAACATGCTAAGAATAACGTAAGATGATCTGTCATCAATCATCTAGATCATGTATAAAATAAATTTGGTTGGACTAGAGAATTAGTTAATACTAAACAACGATGAATACTTTGTACCTGTAATAGATGCACATGCATGTTTTTCCAAAAATTAATCATATTTATATATTAGAGTAAAGACCTAATTTGTTCCCTCACAATATTCTCATGGCCCAATTTATTCTCACATAAAAAATAATATTCAAACTAATCCTTAACATTTTCATTCTAGAGACAAATTATTCATTATTTTATAATGATTTGATAAGTGCCAAATTTATGTATTTTTACACATATTGACTTGTTTTACAAGTAATCTAAGGAAAATTCCCCAAATTTATGTAAATATTGGTAAACTCGCTTTTGAGAGTCATTATAACTACTTTTACCTAATTATATATATTTTTGTAGGTTTTATTGCTCAAAGAGCATGAAAAACCACATGCTGAGAAATTGGATTAGCGCTACTTTTTTCCTAAACGAATCTGACAATTTTGCTATGAGGATATTTTCACTGAGCGAATCTAAATCGGTAAGTTTAGCTGAAAAATAATAGAGCAAATTCGCTAAGGAAAATTTTGGCTGCTTAAGAGACACTTTACACAACTAGAAAATGGTTTAGGTTGAAGAAATCAAATTTTCTAAGCGAGCCTAAATTTTACTAAGAGAATTTTCACTTTCCAAAATCTATAAATAAGGGCTCATACTTTACTTTTTGGGAATCTTGACATTTTTTTCAAGTTCTATCAGAGAGAGTGATCTAGATGTAGAGAAGACGAAGGCATTGTCTTCAACGTCGACTCTATTCATTTCTTGCTATGTATTGTAAGGTTATTTATAACTAATTTTCTCTATTATTTGAATTAGGTGTAGTTTTTATGACTCTGATGTAGATATTTGATCTGGTTGATTGTTTATAAGTCATATTTTGTTATATTGATGTTTTTGTTCCTGAACTTAATGTTTTTGTGACGTGTAATCAGAAATAGACATTTTGACTTAGGAAGTGCTAGACATGGACTTCTTTGTAAGAAACGTGGATAGAGGCATCTGTAGATGATTGTTGTGAGATATCAAGCTATGCTTATAATCACATATACTATCGAAACGTAATTTCATTCCACCAGTTATCTTAGCCAGACATCGGAAGTAAGATTATAGAATGGATCTTCCATTATCTGTGAAACATCGAGATTTACAGAGAATGAGAGGTGAATGTATACCAAAAATATGATGAGTATATAATTGATCAAGGATGTACATGTATTCATTAAAATCACTATAGGCCAACACATATGCACCAATTTCCATTAAACTTTTGAACAAGGACAACTTAAGTGAGTCAAGTGATTTACTTGAACTCAAATAAAATATGCCACTAGAAGGTCTTTAACAACTTGTTAGAAAGCATCTGCCTTCCTAGGAGAATGCTTCCTACGATGCTATAGGACACTGCCTACTGAAGGGTGAGTTTTCAACTGATGGTAGATGAAGTTTAAGTTGATACTAGGTATACCCGTTGTAGTCCAGGCGAAGAGGTAAGTGATGAATCCTCTTCACATATTATGCTTTAGTGTTTTAATGAGTCCTTTTGTATTTTATTTTAGTACTGTGGAAGTTTCTAGTTGAGTTACAGATAGTTCGGAAATTGTCAGTCTTGTGTTGAAAATAATCGTTGTAAATTATTATATGCTCCAACGAATAACGAATTATTCAGAAGCGTTTGAGTTCGATTCTTGAATGAAACAATTTTTAGTCAAGTTTTACTTACTTTTTTATCGGAGATTTACAAATTTTATGCTAAAAAAATGCTTAATCTTTAGTGTAAATAAAAATAGTTTTCCAAATAAAAAGAAAAATAATGTGTTATATAAGATAGCTCATAGTCATCCCCAATCCTTATTTGGCTTATTCATCCTTTATTTCATTTTCTTCCCCCTTCCAATGTCCTTTTCACCCTTTTTTGTCTTTATATATTGCTTTTCATACATTTAATTTCACTTTAACCATCTTTCTTGCTTCCAACTACCTTCCTTTTTTTCTTTACAAACAAACCAATCATCAGCACCCCCATTACTAATGGAAAAGACACGTGGCGCCAAAATGTTTTCCATTCGATCAATGGTGAAGTACACACGTGTACTTAAAGTGGGCCCCACCATCGAAAATATATGAAAAAAATTGTAGTGGGAGGTTCCCTTGTTCTCTCATGATTGTATCCTCCACAACAAGTGCACCAAGTGTGATATATTTGTGTCTTTCTTTGCATGCATTATGTTGTCCTCCTCTACATAGGTTTGGATGGATACTTTTGGAGTTTTCATTTACAAAATACCCTTGGGTACTAGTTAGGTTTCTACTTTTCTTCCCTTCCTCTTTCAGTGGGTAAAGTGGCACCCAACTGATTCCAAGAAGTGTTGTTTTTATTCTTTAATTTTTACTTTATTTTTTGAATTAATGAATATACAATCATCGGCATATATTAACTTTACATTTAGTCTTCTATCTTTCTATGTCACAACATTAATTTTAAAAGACTTACCAAGTAGTAAATTTTTAGGATGCCCTAAGCTACCATTTTTTATGGTACCTACAAGGAAAGAGAAACTATTGTAAAAGAGACTAAAAGTTAGGGTAAGACTATTATATTTATAACAATTTAATCAATAACTCATGATAATATATGGACTTGTTCTCTATATCCTTCTAAAACATGATGACCTTTCTCTAAATATCTAATGCAATTAACTCATCGTAATCGTTACCTACTTTAACTATTCTATTATACCGGATCTATCTTGGATTATTGCACTGTCACTTTAAAACCAAGAGGTGTTGTTTTGTTTTATAATTTTGAGATTTTTCTATTTTCACATAATGTATTTTGAGTTTAATGAACATACATTGTTGTACACTGTCAATTTATACAGATCCAATGAGAAACCTCTATCTTTCCAAATCTTTTCTCCAAATTCAAACATTATACTGATTCTAATCCGATTAATAATCCACTCTATACTTATGTCTCTTTCCGTAATCAACCAAACAATAAAGAGTGCTTGTTAGGTGTAGGTGTATTACTAATTAATAGTTATATGCTCATATACTCATAAATTGTGTTTATCCGCTTATCTAAGACCTTGGTGCAGCGAATTGGAGTATTGGACAATGCATGTACATGCACATGGACACCAGAGTGATTCATTGTGTCAACATTTTATTTTATACTGTTTTATGATAAATCATGAACTTTAGAATGATAAATCATGAACCTAGAATGATCTTATTTTAATTATTTTTACATTATTTTGGTGAATTTTTATCTAATAAATTTTTTATTTAAAAAATTGTAGGGGTAGCCCATTGGTCTACCATAAAACGAAGAGGGATGAGATCTAGTTTGGCTTGGTGGGGGAGTGGGAGTGAGATCTTGGTATTTGAATAAATTATATATAAGATGTGGAAACTCAAACTTAGGAGAAGATTATTGAGTTCAAATGTGGATAGTTGTTCCACATAGGGTTAATGGTGTTTTACCCTCCTGTAATTTATTTTTTTTGATTTACCACCCTGTAAAAAAATTTGTTTTGGAATACCCCCTAATAGGTCATTCAAAAACCAACTTTTTTTTACAGGGGTTAATAAATAAAAAAAAAATCAGGAGGAAAAACCAGAAATGACCTATATTACAGGAGGGTAAATCACCATTAACTCTTCCACATATTGACTATGAATGAGTAAACTATTAGATATAAAAGAGAGGAGTAGAGATCCTCTCTATTGTTTATAATAATAAATGGAGATTGACATAAGTAAAGTACGCAATGAATGTGAGAATTCAAAAATCCTTAAAACAATACATAAGTAAGGAAAACGTTGCAACTTGCAAGTATTAAAATAGTTCACACAATAACATATGTAAGCATTCATCATGTATCGATATACTCGACATTTACTAAATTTAGCAATTAGGAACATAATGAAATATACTAGGCTATTGAAACTTGATGATGTATATAGGATTATAATTAAGATCATTTTGAAACATAGTAGCATATATCATTAACAAACCCTAAGATAATATTTCAGAACATATATATCAGCACATAATGATATGTTACATGTGAGAATAATTAGAAATACTTCAGTAAGTAACATGCATGGTAGAATAACTATAGACATGTAACAAGAATTTGCAAGTAAAAAGTTAAGACATGTTAACACACAAGGTATATTCACATTATGTGAAATTATGATGAAAGATTAAATTAGTAGATAGGGCAACTCCTTTCAAAGCATTGCACGATAAGTACACTTTATCATCAGTACATATGTGACAATGGATGTCATGTTATATATAAAGCCAAAATCCAATGAGTAAGCTAAGAAACAAGAAGATGTAATGTAACAAGTCATAGTGGGCATGCAACCAGTTAAATTAGTACGGAGGTTTGTCACCCTAACTTGTTTATCATGGTTTTGATGCAATAATATCTTGTAGTACCAAACAGACCAAAGTATTTTGGATGTGGGGACGATATAATGTGTTTGCTTTCCAGAATGGGCAACTCTTGGTTCGGTTTTCTGTAACCAGATACATATATACATACAAAAAGTAACCTTTAATTTGTTTCTTGGTTAATTATTTGAGCCAATTTTTTAAATATTTTTGGAAAGAAGTATATCTGAAGGAAATGAATAATCTTTCTTAGATCATTTATATGGAAACACTCCACCTAATTATTTTTAGAAAAGTGATGTCAACACTCACTCTATACTCTTTTTCAACATTCATTCTAGTAGTACTGTTTTGGAGTTAGGTGTTTTTAGGACTCATCTTTGTTTTTACCCTGTAAGATTAATGTTTATCCTTTTATTTAGATTTCTTTATAAAGAACAAATTCTATTTATCAAGCATATGTTTGGTTTAATGTCAGAGACACCAAACTCGTGTTTAAGCATGGGTTCATAGAAGCGAAAATCAAGCTTCTCCTTGGATGCCGAAAGTTTGTGGTGATTTTGGATAAGTGTGAAAAATGCGTTGTGAGAAAGCCAAACTCTAAGCCTTTGTTTGCGAGTTTGGAGGGGAAATGATAGGAGGGGTTTGAAGAGAAAAAAAGGAAGGAGCAACTGGAAGAAATGTGATTAAAAAGGGTGATAATGAATAAGGAAAATGTTTAGTGTCCAACCCAATAAATTTATACACCCCAATATGTGCACCTTGAGTGAGAAAGAGATAAAAGAGAGTGGATTGAACCATGAGTAATGATATCTGGACAACCATTTGATGATAACTTTTGTAACAACCTTCTTTTTCTCTCTTCTTATTGGTAAAAAACAATAGAGAGAGAAAAAGAAAAAGAGAGTAAGAACATAATGTGAGTATGAGAGAAAAAGTTGTCACAAAAATATGGTTGTACAACTATAATTTTTTTGTGAATCATAAATGTGATAAGTTTATGATGCCATAAGAGAGATAGAGAGAAAATAAAATGTTGAATGACTATAAAAAAAAATTAAGGCGTCCAAATACCAATATTGTAATTTTTTTTTATTTTTTTGGCTAGGTTGATGCTCACATACGTATTGTATCGAGATGCGCTAAATTATCAAGCTTAACAAATATCATTATTGTTGTACATATCATTATTCTAAACATTTTGTTTACACGGATCCACTTAGGTACCAGTCTAACCAAATCACAAAAGTACCACTCTATCTTCAATTTAGTACTTTTTTTTTAAGGAAATTTAGTACTTAAAGCATATAAAAATAATAAGCGGTTCTTAAAAGTATATAAACTTCGTCAAACTACTTTTATGAATATCCATCAAATCAAGCCCTACAACTTTGTAGGTAGTTTTATTTTATTTTATTAACCCTAGCTCCTAGATATACCATTATCAAATCCTAGAAATTTAAATTTCGGTCGCGAGGTAAGTAAAGTATAGTCAAGAGTTATTTCATCCATAAATCAAACTTGAATTCTCTCGAATGATTATTTCTTTGATGGAGCTCATTAATTACTTGAACTCAATCTCATGACTTTGTAACTATGATTCGATTGACAAGTTCTTATACTTTTTAACTACTTATTATATTCATGTATTTTAAGCATTAAATTGAAGAGAATGATATTTTAGAAAATAAATTGATGATTTATTCATCGGACAAAATCATTATCATAGGGCTAAGGTAGATTTTCTCCCTCATATTCATATTTTGTAGATTTATTCATTTGTCTTTACTTTAAACTTTAATAATAATTGACCAGCAACATATTAAATATGAATTTTAAAAGTTTGAGGTGTAGATGATAGACTCGTTACTTATTATCCATTTTTTATTTATTTCATGGAGCTATTATCCAATCTTGAAGTGAAACAATGAGACAATGAGTTAAGAGAAAAATAATATTGTGTTTTCACCTAATAATTTAATTAATCTTTTTTTAAGGATTAATTTAAATGTTTTGTAGTGTACTTGTTTCCATTTAGTGAAATTTTGGAGTGTACATGTACTAGGTGGCTGCAGATGGATTAGATTACTTGATGACGACAACTACCTAAATTACCTAAATTTTCATTTGTCGAAAACTTGTGATAGCTGAATTGATATTTGATAGCGAAGTTTTGAGGAAACAATGCACTTTATTTACATTTTGGATACTATATAGTAAAAGAGAAAGTATTTCAGATGCTTTATAACATGTACATGATGTACTACATGGTTTTGTAACCATTTAATTGTTGTAGCATGCCTTGACTTTATTGACAGAAACGACCTATTTGCCTTTATGTAACAGATGTTGTCTTTAACATGAGAGTGGCAACTCTTTCATTGAGAAAACAAGTCACTATACAATTTGTTGTTTTTACTCATTGTAAAATGTTTTGCCCCTTGTTGTCAATAGTCAAACCACATGTACCAAATTTCACTCGTGAATTTCTCAAACTTATGCACTTCTTGAACGATATTTTTGACAAGAGCAGTGCTATTCATCGCGATTAGTAACCTATCGAATCTACCAAGAAAAGATTGTAACCGTTAGATACGGCTTATACATAATACATGGGTGGTCGGTAGGGATGGGAATAGACCAGACCGACCTATAAGGGTCTACGACAGACTAGGCCAGACTTTTTTTCTTATATAGAGAAGACTTAGGCTTTTTTAGAAGCCTATTTAGCTTAAAAGGTCAAGCCGCAAGCCATTGAAAAAACCTCTTAGGCCTATTAGACCGGCCTATTTAAGTAAATATGAATAATATTATTTATTATTATATTATATTTTGTACTTAAAATTAAAATTAAAATTTGTTAACTTTTCAGTAATTTAAGCTTATTAGTATACATTAATTTTTTGCATATCTAAATGTATTATTAAAAACTAGAATTGAAATATGATACAACATATAGTCAAATTTCCAAAAAACTCATGTTGATTATCAAAAGAGATTTAATCTAATTGATATATTAGTTCGCTAGTCTATTTAAACTTAGATCACATTGCTTATTTAAAGATGTTCATATAAAATAGGCTTTTAAACAGGCTAGCAGGCCGTATCAGGCTTTCAGAAGGTCAAACTCGAGCCTAAAAAGTAAGCTTATGACAGGCCACAGGTCAGGCTTAGGCCTTAAAAAAAATTGGCAGGCTAGGCTGAGGCCTTGCAAAGCCTAGCTCGGCCTACCCCATTCTCATCCCTAGTAGCCGGCAAAAAAAAGAGTTGGAGAAGGGTGTTATAGTTTGTACCGTTGTAATGTTTTCATGATTATGTTTTTCGGGATAAGCAACATTTCCCTTTTGACAAACTAGTGTAATTTACGATGGGAAATTAGAGTGAATCACAGAAACTACATGTTGAAATTCTTAAAAGAGACTTGTTAATGAGTGCTTTTAGGCACTCTTCAAAGATTTTTAATTAAAAAAATGTTTATTGAAAAAATCAAATAGTTCGAATTCCATGTATTAAATTCATCACTTTCTATTAAAACTTACTATTCAAGGTTGTGACAGTCGTTAGCATTTCTCTTTTTAAATATCACGATAAGAGAGCTCTAAGCTATCAATGATGCATGTTTAATTTATTGCTTTTCTTCTTTGTCAACCCTCCAATTTTCAGAGATCCCAGTAATCTGGAGCTCAATCGCGAGACAAATATAGTTTGAACTTTGAACCAAGATTTGTTCCGTACAAAAGTGAAACTCGGTTCTCCCGAATAATTCGTTCTTTGGTGAAATTTATTAACGAGTTGAGCATAATTGTTGGGTTTAAAACATGTTTAATGTTTTTTTTAAGGAAAAACATGTTTAATGTTGTTTGGACTTTAGATCATACTTATCAAACTATTTTTTTTTCCTTCTGAACTACTATTCTTACAGAATTAGATTTTCACTCGTGCTGGTATTCAACATGCGAGAATATTATGGTACTATTTATTCTTACATAATTAGATTTAAATTCACTTTATTAAAATTCAGTTGAACATCTCTTCATTACCAAAATAAAATAAAATAAAATAAATATCAATTGAATATTTTCCTAAAACATTTGAATACATTTTATATCACTAAATCCAATAAATATTCATGGTAAAATGATTCAGATAATCCTATATTGGTGAGTTTTAATACAAGAGATTTAAATATGGAAAAGATAGAAATACCTATAGTTTGTTTAAATATATCTTGGTTTCGAACTCAAACAACAATCCGTTGTAGTCTAGTTGGTCAGGATATTCGGCTCTCACCCGAAAGACCCGGGTTCAAGTCCCGGCAACGGAACTTTTTATGATTTTTTTTTGTCAATTAATCATAGTTCAACTTAATCACGCTTCTTTACTAATACTTGCATAAAAGTAAATGGTATACAACACTATCATAAAAATTGCACTTTTTTCTCGAATGGGTATTAGAAATGTGATAAAGAAAATTTCAATGGAATGTTATTCCGTAAAACTCCAAAGTATTAAACATCGTTGATGTATAAAGAGAGCAAACAAAAGGTAGAATTTGCGTCCAAAATATAAGATAAATACTATATTTAAATACATCATGAAGCTCTCCCATAAAAACAAGCTTCATGTTTTACATCGGATTTTTATTTTAATGAAGAAGTATTTTTATAAGCTCAAAGATCATGTTTTACATCTGATAAACTCGGAATTTGCCCAACAACATCAGACTAGTTTATGGCGGGGATGTCCCGTTTGAGTGCTCCCCACTTGCAAAACTGTGGTTTCCATTTGCCAACCGGTTCGCGCTACTATTGTTGTTAGTGTGATTTGAATATGTAGAAACAGAATTTCCTCGTGAATACCGGTTCTGGTTCTGTGCGCCTGAGCTGCTTCTTGTTACCTTCAAACGAGCTTTCCTACCCTGAGATGGAGCATTATCAGTGTCACAAAAATGTTGAGTTTAATGAGTATAAACGGACCTACACCAACGTCCAACAATTTATCACCACGTAGATTTTAGTTTATGAGAAATATTATAACAAAATGGATGTCTGTGTAAAACTTTTTTACGTCAGTAGTTTTCATTAAATTCAAAGTATTAAGTACACATTATTAAGAAAATTATAAGCAAATACAATTCTAAAAGATAAGAGAATAACCTTCCCCATGCATTTCTCCAAATGAGGAGCAAACTTCCCTGCCGCGATAGTTCGGCCGCAATTCATGCACTCAAATATTTCAGTTGCTACGGCAGGATGATTTTGTCCGAATATGTCAACCACATACTTGCCATTTGTTTCATTACTATTACTAGGATCAGCCACTCTAACCCTGGCTTGTGCTGATAACTTCAATTCTTCATCTTCTTCATCCAAATTAGCGTCAAGCCCCAGCTTGGCTACTCTGTGACACTCTGATGCCACATCAACTATAATGGAATCAAGGAGATCCGAGAAAAAGTGAGATGAAAGCTGCAAAAAATCGCAATCAAAGAAATAACTATACAAAATAAGTATTTGACTACCCTTAAACTTCCAATTCACAGACACATAAGTAATTACTTTAGGCACGTGCGTGCATGTGAGACAATTCGCAATAGAGAGAAATGCTAATATAATAGAATGGTAGACTACTTAGACTAGCTTCTAATGTCATTTGTTCATTTATGTCTGTTAACAAAAGAAGGGAGAAGAATGGCATACAAAATTTCCTAGGTCCTTATCCTGAAACAAAAATATGCTTACAGACTCGGCGGTTTTCTGTTTAAGATAGACTTTTTATTCTACTTCATGCATCACTCAAACATCTTTCGGTTCATTCAAATTTCTCTAGACTATAGAGTAACGGTGAAAGTAGAAACTCCATCTAATTGAGGATCATTACAGCCTGTACAGGTGCAAAGTATTGAATTGCATCAAAAGTCAGCACAAGGATAAGCTCACAAACAGCATAAAAAAATTGATTATGTTGGTGGTGCAAAGCTTAAACAATTTGATAATTATCATAATATCTTCACTATTGTTATATCCTTCCTAAACAGAGAATTAGTCAATATAATTTATAGAATTGTGGTGGAGGAGGTCGTGGAGGAGATTAAGGTGTTGACGTGGAGGTGGATTTCGAGTAGGACGAATTTACCAGTTTGCCTCTTTTATGAGTGGTGTTGGGATCCTATTTGGTGTCTTAGTAGGGAGGATAGGAGGCAGGTGTGGCAGCTTCGGGGAAGCGCTTGCTCGGTTTTGGTGGTTGGATGTTGCTGTGGTGCTGTTTCGGGCTGCTGCTGCTACTGTCTGGTTTGGCAGGTTCTGTGGCCGCTGTTCAGCTGGGTGTGTTGCTGCAGCTGGCTGTTGGCTGTGCAGCGGCTGCTGTGTTGATGGGCAACAGTGTTTGTCGTCTTTGAGGCGGTGATATGCCTGATCTTTTTCTTGTATATCACAGCCTCATTGTTCGAGGCATTGTTTGGTTTTGGGTTTTTTTTTTTTTTTTTGGTGTGTCCCGTATATATGCAGCACTTTTGTTGTATTTTTTCCTTCCCATCCGCGAGCTTTGTGCTTCTTGCATATTCTCGACGTGAATAATATTTGCCTTTTAAAAAAGAAGCTTATGCTACTTTCAAAAAAAAATATAATTTATAGAAACGTAAATTTTAGGAGACTATATCATAGAATAGTCCAGCTCCAACACCTTGCAGAAGTAATATTCTGAAGTAGAGCCAAACAACCGAGAAACAAACTGATAAATGCAGAACTATACCTCTTTTATTGGATTATTTCTATCATATACATATAAGCAAACAACAGTTGCTATATAAACCCGAAATTGTTTCCTTAATTATTGATCATAATCTTTCGCTTCACTATGGACCGTAACCTCAAAACAGAATCTGCAATATTCTCATTGCCTTCTGAAGAACAACCAAACAACAGAGGAACAATCTATTGAATGCAGAACAATTCTTGTTGTATTAGGTTATTGCTCTAATATACATACAGACAACAGTTTTCTGAACTTGAAATTGTTTTGTTAATTATTGATCATGATCTTTTGCTTAGGGATTGACTATAACCTTAAGACAAAAGCTACAATTTTCTCATGTATTCTAAAGTACAACCAAACAACCGAGGAACAGTCACATGAATGCAGAGTTATACTTGTTTTTATTAGATTATAGCTCTCATATACATCCCGAAATCAGTTGTTCTCTGAAATCTTTCACTTCATTATTGTTCATAAACTTAAGCCAGAAGCCAGGATTTCTCAAACAATTATAAAAATGTCAAATATATTATAATCATAACAAAAGACAAAATGAAGTTCGGTTGGTACTTTGTTCCAAAACGGAATACTATATAAAAATCACCAGAACACTCTCAAGAGAATGTATATGATATGGACTTGGCTACTGTGGAGTGCCTAAGCCCTAAGTCCTACATCAGGTTTATTGGGTGCTCAACGTAGTACACGAGTGATTTGATTCTTCGTCTTGACAACTGATTTTTAACGGATGGTTCTTCAAGTGCTTGAATGCTTATTATTAAGCTTAGATACACCTAAGCATGCTTTGGAACAAAAAACTAGTTTTATTGTGAAATTTGTTATGAATTTACATCGAAATTTACTCATAATGAAGAGCATACCTGTGACTGTGACGACAAGTTTTCTTCATCAGGAACCGACATGACTTTTAACCAAGGCTTTTGGATCCTAATTGACAGCCATTGCTTGTAAAGGTCAGAAACAAGCTCAAAAACTTATGGGCTGGAATAAACAAAACAATACATATTTGCCAAAGAAAACAATATTGATATCTTTAGGATAAATAACATCGATATCTGCATGACTTGCTCCTATTGTATTGAGTCATTGGAAGCTCAAGATATCAAGACATTATATGAAATGCATTGGAATTTGTATGGCCATACACAACACAAAGATATAAACTTCATCATGTAAAGCTTATCTAGGGAAGTTCTAAGAAAATAGGAATTGTAATTGAATGGAGAGCAAATTTGCTTAAAAATACAAAAGGAGATGTGAATTCAGGGGTCATCGACCAAATTATGCTACAGTACAGTGCTATAACAACTATTTGGCTAATTCATGTGTTGCGGAATAATAGCAATTTGTTAAAATCCGGCTAAGCTATAGAGATTTAACACCGTTATTTGATAACACCGGCCTTATTAATTTTACTCTATGAAGCACGGATACGAACACGGACACTGACACGCCGACACCGTTAATAATTTGACAAAAATTACATAATTCAGTGTAATTATATGTGTCGGTATCGGAAACGGCACATGTCCAACACCAGGACACATTGTCCGAGTAATGTCCGTGCTTCATATATTTTACTCAACCAGTTCACATTTGGTACCTGAATTCGCAAAGATCGTCTTCGTCTCAACATAGTGAAAAAACATTCATATCAAAACTAACAAATGAATAAAGTTTAATCATAACCCAATACATATTCATCATACACATATTATCTCTGCATGATCTTTGCATTTAGATTATTAGACTTAAATTTCAATATCAATCTCAATTTTCCTATAATTTCCTGTTTTCATATTCTAATTAAAAAAATTACCACATTGTTTAAGTTGTTTCACTTCATTTTTAATTACTTTTACTGTCTCCGACATAAATGTTTTAAAACAAAACAAAACAAAAACAATGTCACAATATTATAATCAACAAAACAGCACTAAAATTCCAATGTTTCGATTTCTCTGATCTTAGTTAAACATTATAGAGAGCGAAAGTAAAGTAATAAAAAATAAAATAAATGCGTAACTGATCATAGAAAATTCAAACCTATGAATCGCGGTGGAGATTACCAACTCCGGCGGCGTTTTCCGGCGAGTTGAGTCAGTCAGTGCGACTTTCCAGTTTGATTCTGATGAAGAGGACTGAACTGGGTTTGGGATTAGAACACGTCTCTCTGTTTTTTTTTTTTTTTCAATCTCAATAGATACGAGACATGTTTTTTTTTTTTGGATCCTGGTCACTTTTTTCTTATAAGGTAATTTTGTTTAAAAAAAATTGTGTATTCAAAATCAAATAATAAAGCTCAATGGATTAAGAGTAAATTACATTTCTCTTTCCTCAAGGATGTTTAAATTACACTCCCCTTTTCTCAGTTTCTTTATAATTTAAATGTCAATGATAATTAAATTTAAATATTTTGTTATTGATTTTATAATTTAGAGTATAAAATTAACTTTTAAATAATCATGTTTTATTGTCTTTAGTAATTTTAGTTTGATTTTTGGATGAAACAATTTTGATCAGGTTAATAAACAATTTTAAGCTTATTACATATTCATAAAATTAATATTAAACAATCTTTAACATACACAAAAACGCTTAGATGAGATGACACGAATCTTTAACATACACAAGAGCGCTTAGATGAGACGAAAATCTGCCGAAAGTTGAGGACTCTCTACTTTAGGAATCAAAGCTATGAATGTACTATTAATTCCTCTTATTAATTTACCATTGCAATGCAACTCGGTTAAAAAACGCAGCAAGTCCTCTTTTAACTCCTCCCAAAAATCCTTTATGAATCCAATATTAATCTCATTTAGTACCAAACTTTTAATACTATCACAATCCCAATCAACATGTTTAATCTCCTTAAACACTAATATTTAATCCCCCTCCACCATAGTAATCGATTTAAAAATCATATTATCCACCCGTCAACGAACAGACATACCTGAATGAAAATGGTTTGCGAAATGATTAAACACAACACTTCTAAAAATATCAACCCCTTCCACTTGAACACCATTGACATTAACCCATGGAAGAACTTGGAATTAGCATTTTCCCCTCTCAGCCAATTTAATCTTGATTGCCGCTAGTGGTTTCTAGAATTTAATCTTGATTGAGTCAAAGACCGTAAATTACCTGACATTTAATGAAACTCTTCCAACTCCTCTTCCATTAAGGCTTGTTCCTCCCTCTTCATATCAAAAACAGACAAGCGTTCTTTTACCACATTAACTCTTCCCTTCGAATTCTTTGTATGTTGCTGGTGCCAATTTTTTAAACTTCCTTTATCAACTTGAAATTTTCTTTCTGTACACATTCTTCCCACCCGCAATATGAAAAAAGTACAATTGATCCTTCATAAACTGATGATATCATGGTAAATAAGTCCATCAGTTTAGCACGCGTTAAGGACGTGGTCCCCAATTTTCCTCATCAATAGTCAACAGAACCATGCAATGATCAGACATACCTCTATAAAGAGCCGCCTGAATACAATTAGGTCAGCTAGCACACCATTCTTCAGATAACAAAAGTCAATCAACTAACTCATAGTTTGACCGTCCCCGCGATACCATGTAAATCTTCTTCCATAAAGAGGAAGATCAAATAAATTATTGTCCTCAATGAAGTGATTGAATGGAAAAATTAAAATTCCTCTTGTTGATTACTTGTTATCCTTCTTTTTCTTTTATCAGGCGAACAAATTGCATTGAAGTCTCCACACACACCAAACATCCCCTCTATTACTATTAATCAAACCACCCAACCTTGGTGCACTTGCCAAATTACACCATTAGCGGGGTCCCAAGTAGGAGAATGTATAGTCCATGTCCCCACTCCCACACTATCCTTAGCGGGCTTTCTCTCTCATTCTCATCCCCACGTTTAAAACATTATTGGGATAATCCTCCGGTGGATCTCTATTTACATATGTAATAAGTTGTCATTTCTAGGTAATTCCAATGAGACTTTCTTTATAAAAAAAAATCATATTTTAAATGAATTCTTTTATTAAAAATATCATATTTTAAATAAATACTCTAATATTTTTTGTATTAATTGTTCAAAGAAATGTTCTAGATATAATTTATTTTATTTTTACATGTGAAATTCACTTCGCTATAATAAATTTAAAATCTATTGTGTGCTTTTTTTATCTAAAAAATTAAACCTAACACCGACCATTCCCTATAAAATCGTTATAAAGGTAGAGTTCTGCTCACTTGACAATATATCGAGCTAGCACTGACCAAAATTCCACCTCTCTCTACCATTGTTATCTTGCAATTGCAAACAATCGGTATGGACACGATTAACTTACTACTTTATTACTTAATACAATTCAGTGCACTTGCCAAATTACACCATTAATGGAGTCCCAGTTAGTAGGAGAATGTATAGTCTATGTCCCCATTCCCACACTATCCTTGGCGGGCTTTCTCCCTCATTCTCATCCCCACAGGAAAAAGTTTATTGGGATAGTCCTGCGGTGGATCTCTATTTATATATGTAATTAATTGACATTTCTAGGTAATTCCAATGAGATTTTCATTAAAAAAATTATCATATTTTAAATGAATTCTTTTTATTAAAAATATCATATTTCTAATAAATACTCTAATAATTTTGGTATTAATTGTTCAAAGAAATGTTCTAGATATAATTAATTTTATTTTTACATGTGAAATTCACTTCTCTAAAATAAATTTAAAATAAATTGTGTGCTTTTTTTATCTAAAAAATTAAACCTAACATTGACCTTTCCCCTATAAAATCGTTATAAAGGTAGAGTTGTGCTCACTTGACAATATATCGAGCTAGCGGCGCTGTTTCACCAAAATTTCACCTCTCTCTACCATTGTTATCTTGCATTTGCAAAGAATCGGTAAAGTGATATTTCATTACAAATCTATTTATTTATCACTATTACATATGTAAGATCTGTTCACA
>Ga0315914_1000243_pt1 | contig 59549 bp, 30 predicted proteins | sample MpolenodulesMG_FD_203920 | JGI IMG/M metagenome (GOLD analysis project Ga0315914, IMG submission 203920) | Medicago polymorpha root nodule microbial communities from Los Angeles, California, United States - elongated nodules | ecosystem: Host-associated > Plants > Roots > Nodule | place: USA...
AATGGAGTTCAATACTTTTTGTAACATGGAAATTTCCAAAAAGGATGACACTGAAGAAAATTGAGATATTTGGTTTGGATCAGTGTAGTGTGATCTATTTAGTTGTTGAGAAAACAATATTTTCTTTCAGGGTGGTGTAGAGGATTGTAGTATGTTGGTTGCTCAAATAAGGCTTAATTGCAGTTTTAGCCCCCTAACTTTTCCAACGTTGCGATTTTGATCCCCTAAGAAAAAAAAACTACAAAACCGCCCCCTAAGTTTTGCAACTGTAGTAGTTTTGGCCCCCCAAGGCCAAAAAAAATTAAAAAAATAAGCCTTATTTGGTGTACTCCACATTTAAAATGTTTGGTGTTTGGGGGCATTAGAGAGCATATTTTCAATAATGGAGTTCAATACTTTTTGTAACATGGAAATTTCCAAAAAGGATGACACTGAAGAAAATTGAGATATTTGGTTTGGATCAGTGTAGTGTGATCTATTTAGTTGTTGAGAAAACAATATTTTCTTTTAGGGTGGTGTAGAGGATTGTAGTATGTTGGTTGCTCAAATAAGGCTTAATTGCAGTTTTAGCCCCCTAACTTTCCCAAAGTTGCGATTTTGACCCCCTAAGAAAAAAATTACAAAACCACCCACTAAGTTTTGCAACTGTAGCAGTTTTGGCCCCCCAAGGCCAAAAAAAAATAAAAAAAATAACATGTGACACCTCACTTAGGGTGCCACGTCAACGTAGACCGAGTCAATTTTAGCCTTGGGGGCCAAAACTACCACAAGTGCAAAACTTAAGGGGCGGTTTTGTAGTTTTTTTCTTAGGAGGCCAAAATCGCAACTTTGAGAAATTTCTATTCATCATGATTTTTGATCATATGGGATGAAGCGCCAATGCTCCATAAGCACTGCTTTGAAGCTGTTGATCGTGCATTTAGGGACAAGTTGTTGTTTTTCTTATAATGATGGCCGATTGGATATCCCCTTTGGTGGAAAAGTTGTTGTTTTGGGCGAAGATTTTCGCCAGATACTTCCAGTCATACCCAAAGAACAAGACAAGAAGTTGTTCATAGTACTATAAATTCTTCATCTCTTTGGGATTTTTGTGAGGTACTGACACTAACCACAAACATGCGACTTTTATCTGGAAGCAATGCTTCCGACATTGTAGAGATAAGGGCATTTTCTGAGTGGGTTTTAGGAATTAGTGATGGAAGTATGGGAGAAAATAATGACTTGGATGTAACCCTGAATGTGCCACATGATCTGCTTATTCCAAGCTGTGGGGACCCGCATTCAGCTATTGTTACTCACACGTATCCTGATCTTTTGCACAACATGACTGATCTGTCCTTTTTTAAGGATAGGGCTATTTTGGCTCCGACAAATGCAATTGTCGATGCACTCAATGATTACGTAATGGATTTGATTCCTGGTGAGGAGAACACTTACCTGAGTTGTGATTCTGCATGTAATGATGGTGCAAACGCTGGTGGTCCGGGTGATCTGCATACTCCAGAATTTTTGAACACGATCACTGCTTCTGGACTTCTAGCTCATAAGTTGGGGTTGAAAGTGGGTGTTCCTGTTATGTTATTGAGAAACATCGACCAAAATTTAGGCCTCTGCAATGGAACGTGTTTAATAATTACAAGGATGGGAACATATGTCTTGGAGGCAAAGGTTATATCAGGAAGCAACATCAATCAGAAAGTTTTTATTCCAAGGTTGTCATTAGCTCCATCTGATAAGAAGATCCCATTCAATTTTCAACGACGACAATTTCCGCTGGCTCTTTCTTTTGCTATGACTATTAACAAGAGTCAAGGTCAGTCGCTGACTCAAGTTGGACTTTATCTCCCCCATTCCGTTTTTTCTCATGGTCAGTTGTATGTTGCTATGTCTCGAGTTACTTCAAGAAAGGGATTGAAGATATTGTTGCTTGATGAGGATGGTGATGATACCGATGTTACAACCAATGTGGTTTACAAGGAAGTTTTTCAGAATGTTCGGTAGTTTATATTGTTGTTTTGTGTTTGACTTTTTTATGGTTGTTTTTTACGTTTTGTAATTTACCAGCACACTTTTGTGAATGTCCATTACTAAGTGTTGTTGCATATGTGTTTGACGTTGTATTGGTCATTTAACTATGTGATCTTTGGTTATGTTTTAACTTTGTACCTTTGATATGGATTGATGCTTTTATGTTTCTCATATGATGTATTCTTTTTGGATTGGCGTTGTTATGTGCTCACTATTGACCCGTGCGAGAGCACGGGTTGGACGACTAGTTTTCAATAATGGAGTTCAATACTTTTTGTAACATGGAAATTTCCAAAAAGGATGACACTGAAGAAAATTGAGGTATTTGGTTTGGATCAGTGTAGTGTGATCTATTTAGTTGTTGAGAAAACAATATTTTCTTTCAGAGTGGTGTAGAGGATTGTAGTATGTTGGTTGCTCAAATAAGGCTTAATTGCAGTTTTAACCCCCTAACTTTCCTAAAGTTGCGATTTTGACCCCCTAAAAAAAAACTACAAAACCGCCCCCTAAGTTTTGCAACTGTAGCAGTTTTGGCCCCCCAAGGCCAAAAAAATAAAATAAATAACATGTGACACCTCACTTAGGGTGCCACGTCAACGTAGACCGAGTGAATTTTAGCCTTGAGGACCAAAACTGCCACAGGTGCAAAACTTAAGGGGCGGTTTTGTAGTTTTTTTCTTAGGGGACTGAAATCGCAACTTTGAGAAAGTTAGGAGGATAAAACTGTAATTAAGCCCTCAAATAAAGATGGTGTATTGGTGTCTTACTATTGTTGTTTTTTATGTAGATTAAGTAGAAAAACTGAGATGTAGTACTTCATCATTAGTTCAACAAATCAAGTGATACCAAACATGCACTTCACTTCTTTAATGCCATGTATTGTGAAAGTTAAATCTTGAATGGGTTCGCAAATTTGTTAGCTACTTAATGTCCATTGAATTATGTGACATTTAGCATGGGAAATGCTAGTTTTTTCCCACCATGGGAAAGTTAGTTTTTAACCATTAGATTAAATAGGGTACACAATTTTATTATGGTCTCTCAACATCAAATTTTTCCCACATCATCTTCCACCACCACCCTTCTCCCTTACCTTTGTGTCTTTTCCACAAACAAACATAGATTGAAATTGAAATTAAAATCAAATTTGAAACCAAAGTTAATCATCTACTAAAAATACCAATATTTTTTTTTATTTTAAAAAAAAGCAAACAAAAGTACATTTGCAGCTTGTTTATCATTACAAAATCCGCATAATCAAAAAATTATAAAAATAATAAATGAATTAATCCTACATAGTTTCTTATTTGTACAACAACAGTAGAAGAGTAGCTAAGCTATTTCAATTGCAATGCTCTTCAAACAAGGGTTGAGCAAGATAATGTAGAAGGATCATACAAAGCAGGAAGAAGATACTTCCTTCCATTATCAACATGAGCATTGAAACTAGCACCAGTAGTAGAATCAACAAGCAAATCACCAGCATAACCAGGGTAAGCACCTTTACCATAAACACCAGGACAAGCTGAAGCAGCTTCAAGAGGTGCTTCAAAAGGACCTTGAAAATATCCATTTCCAAAAGGGTTTGTTGCAGCTCCAGCTAAAGGAGAGATCTAGGTGTTAAACATGGTGGTGGTGGTGGTTATGATGGTCTTGTACGCAGAGAGAATGGATAGAGGAGGAGGTAGAGAGAGAAGTTGATGATTGTGTGGTTGAAGAGAGAGGGAGAAAAATCTAGTGTTGAGGGAGTATGATAAAAGTGTATTCTTCATTGGATCTAATGGTTAAAATTTACTTTCCTATGATGGGAAAAAACTAGTCTTTCCCATACTAAACCCCACCTTTGAATTAATCGGCAAGATTGCATCTCACAACCCCTTCATAATAAAATCCTTTGAAATATATAGCATTGCTCTTTTGAATAACAAGCAATTTTTTTGTTGGGTTAGACTTTAGAGTGCCCTTGCACTATTGATGATATCCTTTTACTCTCGTGCAGTAAAACTATTTTTGATTATAAAAAATGAGAGTTGAAAACACTTAGCACAATTGAAAGGTAGGTTTAAATAAGTAAAAAAAGAAATTTAGTGGAAGTAAAATAACTTGTATTATCCAGTAATTGACGCGAGACGTTTTTCTTAGAGGAATTGACGTAAGACTTGGTCTTAACGCTCTTTTGAAATAAAATAAAAAACATCCAACAATTTCTCTCAAATTGCTTTCATTGATTAGCCAAATATTACATTTTTTTTCTTCTTGTTATTTTAAGATCCACCTCATCTTGACCAATTGTTTGAACATTGTTGAAAATATATTCTTCTAGATATTTGACAGCACACCCATGTTTTGGATAGAAATTTCTATTCATCATGATTTGTCTACAGTGCACCTTTGAAAAAGAGATCCAAAAATATTGAAAAGTATTTCACCCCATTTTAGTTTGTCGGCATCAGATTAACAAGCGTAATTGAGGACCCCACTTCGGCAGCTAGTATAGCGTTGATTATTGCAATGAATTAAAAGCAATGAGGGCGTGACAACTCAAAATAAAATAATCGATATACAAAAACTTGACTAATATGATAAATAAATAAAAATTATTATAAACTTATCCTAACAAACATTCCACCTTACCCAAATAATATAATTCTTAGGTTCGTTGTTCATTAAGAAGTTGAAACTACGAAGTGTGTTTATTTTAAGCTTTTGAATTTATCAGACCTTATTCTCTTATAAAAAAATTCCATCTTACCCAATTAACAATTTGTATGGTCTATAAGTTCGTTCGATAAAAGGTAAAAACTTCGAAGTGTATTCATTTTGAGGTTTTAAATTTGTATTCTTCTCAATACTAACACATTTTTGTATCAAGTTCAGTTATAGAGTTTTGTTCCGATTTTAGTTTGATATCCTCTAATGGACGATGATTTTGATTCTTTCAAATTAATCGATTTGTATATCAAATATTGAATTTTAAATCCTCTAGTAGCTAGCTATGTATCTGTTAATTGACCCTCCTAATTATCGGGTTAGTAGACGGTGAAATTGATTTTTTTAGTAGTCAGCTTATGAATCGGATATCGAGTTTAAAAATAAATTGATAATTTAGATTTTTTTATAATAAATATTAGTATATTAACAATTATATTGGTATTTTTTATCATGACTCAAATTTTAAACATTTTAGACAATTTATAATTCAAATACATCAATTATTAAATGAATTTGAAAAACAAAAATTGTTTAGAGATGTGATTGAAAAAATTATTTTTTAAGATGAAAAAATGGATGTGGAGAGACTTGAAATTTGAACTCTCGCGTGTATTAGGCAATGTCACCGTTAACCGAGAGTTTTAACTCTTTTAACTGGTTTAATTTCTTAATTCGTGCTACTATAATATCTCGGTTCCATTCATCATTCACCTACTACTCATTTTTCATCTCTCTCTCAACTGAACTCTACACAAGTTACTCTCTCTCCTCTTCATCTTCTTCGATTTTGTATTCACGTATTTGTTAGATCCATTTTAATTCTAATTATTTGTATAATATAAACTAACTATAGTTAAACTTTGTAGGTGATTGATGGCGCAAATTCTGCTACATGGAACTCTTCATGCTACAATCTTTGAGGTCGATAAACTCAAGAATATTGGTGGTGGTAACATTCTTTCCAAGGTGCTTTTTTTCTTCCTTCTTTTTTTGCTTTTATTATTATTTTTTTACTTAACTTAGTTCTTAGGTTTCTGTTGTACGGTTAGATCTATGAAGCCCTGACACAAACACGGACGGACACGTTAACACTGATAATAATTTGAGTAAATAAATTAATTTAATGTAATCACTAGTGTTTGTTGCACACTAGATACGCACGCATTCAATCAGAAGTATCGGTGCTACTGAGATTAGATCATATAATTGAACAAATTTATTGCAGTAGCTTGTTGTTAATCTCACCAATTGTGATTCAGATTTCATGATCAATAATTCAATCTGAATTTTTTTTAGCTTATGGTTAATTGTAAGTTTTAGTAGAGTTTTGCCACTGTTTTGGCTTCATCACTAACCTTCAAATCTCTGATCTGCTTGATGAGATTTGTTCTTTCAAACATGGAGATTGAATTTTCTGTGATCTTTGACTTGTAGCTTGTTGACTTTTCACGTGCTATCGGAAAGACTTGAACTGATAAAATCATAAATGTTTGAATAGTAGTGAAGGACTAGTTAGTTGGAAGGATTTTTTTTTTTTTTAAGTCCAAAGATTAAATTTTCATTTTTTGTGAAAAAGAAAAGGGGAAAAAAATTAGATTATAAGAATGAAAAAAGGGGAAAGTGGAAAGAGAGGGTGGTTGGGATTGGTCCATGGATAAGACAGAAGTTCATCAAGATTCTTACCAATTACATTTAATGTTCTTTTGTACTCAGAATCTTGATTTTTTTTGCTCTCTGTGTTGGTGAAATAATTGTTAGAAGAAAATAATAAGCTAAAAAAAAGTAAATCACTTCAGGCCTTGAGAAGTTTTTGGGCAAATGATTCAGCTTGGATTGTAGAGTTTGCTATTATGTTTCAGACAGTTTATATATTCATTTAGATTATTAGTGATCACATTTCACATACTGTTTTGCTACTTCAAATGTTTAATGCTTGATTTTAATAGCGAAGGGAAAGTTATTACAATGTTCTGGTTCCTTAATTTGTTCATTTGAATCTATTTGTCGCCTGTCGGCCTGAAATTAAAATGACCTTTTGTTCATTAAGCTAGTCTTTCAACTCAATGACTTCAAATTTTATCATACTTATCCTTTATCCTGCATATGGCATATGCTATGTTTTATCCCAAAAAACATATGAACTCAAAGGAAACAAACCTGGATCTTTGTTGGGTTTGTGTTAGTAGCTTGACTTCATCCTTGTCAAAGCCTCTGATGGGATATTTTTAAGAATGGGTTCAAATACCTTAATAATCCATTCTCTTGATCTTAACCTTGTTCATTTTAGGGTAGACTTTTGCTTGGAGCTCTCTTCGTCTTAGCATAAGTGCATGCATATTTTTACTGAAGATCATCCACTTATGTTTACATGCGTAATGCGTTAGTACCTGATGAAAATATTATTGTTTCACTTTTGTACCTTTATTACATGGTGGAAGGATAGTTTTTCACTTTTGGACCTTTATTTCCCATGTACATTGTTGTTGATTTATGCGTTGCTAATTACATTCACTTATTCTTTTTTTAGATAAGACAAAACTTTGAGGAGACAGTTGGATTCGGAAAAGGAACTACCAAACTTTATGCAACCATTGATTTAGAGAAAGCACGAGTGGGAAGGACCAGAATCATAGAAAAGGAACATGTTAATCCTCAATGGAACGAGTCTTTTCACATTTACTGTGCCCATTTGGCATCAGATATCATATTCACTGTGAAAGATGACAATCCTATTGGGGCAACCTTAATTGGAAGGGCGTACATTCCCGTTGAGGAGGTATTGGGTGGTGAGGAAATAGATAGATGGGTTGAAATATTGGATGTGAATAAAGAACCAATTCATGGAAATTCAAAGATCCATGTGAAGCTGCAATTTTTTGATGTTTCAAAAGACCGCAACTGGGCTCTAGGCATTAGAAGTCCAAAATTTCCTGGAGTTCCTTATGCTTTCTACACACAAAGACAAGGTTGTAAGGTTTCTCTGTACCAAGATTCTCATATCCCAGACAATTTTGTCCCCAATATACAACTTGCAGGAGGTCAGACTTACCAACCTCATAGATGTTGGGAGGATGTTTTTGATGCAATCACAAAAGCAAGGCACTTAATATACATTACAGGGTGGTCTGTTTATACTGAGATTTCCTTGGTAAGGGATTCAAGGAGGCCAAAGCCAGGAGGAGACATCACACTTGGTGAGCTTCTCAAGAAAAAAGCACAAGAAGGTGTTAGGGTATTAATGCTTGTTTGGGATGATAGAACGTCAGTTCCTCTGTTAAAAAAAGATGGGTTGATGGCTACTCATGATCAAGAAACTGAGGAATTCTTCCGAGGCTCTGAGGTGCACTGTGTCTTATGCCCTCGCAATCCGGATGATGGTGGAAGCATTGTCCAGAATATAGAAATTGGCACCATGTTTACTCATCATCAGAAAATTTTGGTGGTGGACAGTGAGTTGCCAAATGAAGTGGGATTAAATAAACGAAGAATTGTGAGTTTTGTAGGAGGCATTGATCTCTGTGATGGAAGATATGATACCCCGTTTCATTCACTTTTCCGAACTCTGGACACAGCACATCATGATGATTTTCATCAGCCTAACTTTCCTGGTGCTTCAATAGAAAAAGGTGGTCCTAGGGAACCTTGGCATGATATCCACTCAAGGCTTGAAGGTCCCATTGCTTGGGATGTTTTGTTTAACTTTGAGCAGAGATGGAGGAAGCAAGGTGGAAAGGACTTGCTTGTTCCTCTGAGAGAGCTTGAAGATGCCATTATTACCCCATCCCCCGTAACTTTCCCTGATGATCAAGAGACGTGGAATGTTCAGCTATTTAGATCTATTGACGGTGGAGCAGCTTTCGGGTTCCCCGAGACTCCTGATGATGCTGCTAAAGCTGGGCTTATTAGTGGGAAGGATAACATAATAGATAGGAGTATTCAAGATGCTTATATCAATGCTATTCGACGCGCAAAGAATTTCATCTACATTGAAAATCAATATTTCCTTGGAAGTTGCTATGCGTGGAGTGCTGATGGTATTAAGCCTGAAGACATTGGTGCTTTGCATCTGATCCCAAAAGAGCTTTCACTTAAGATTGTTAGCAAGATTGAAGCCGGGGAAAGGTTCACTGTGTATGTTGTGGTTCCCATGTGGCCTGAGGGTGTCCCAGAAAGTTCATCAGTTCAGGCAATATTAGACTGGCAGAGGAGAACAATGGATATGATGTACAAAGATATTATTGAAGCACTCAATGCCAAGGGACTTGAGGAAAATCCTCGGGACTATTTGACATTCTTCTGCCTTGGCAATCGAGAGGTGGTAAAACAAGGAGAGTACGAGCCTCCTGAAAGACCAGAACCTGATTCGGATTATATGCGAGCTCAAGAGGCCAGGCGTTTCATGATCTATGTTCATGCCAAGATGATGATAGGTAAGTAAAAACATTAAGCTGACATATTTTGTATAACATTCCTTCTAACACTTTCTTTCCAATACTTTTTTTATGATTGAGCAATGTTCGCATGGGTCTCCTTTCCTATTTAGTAGGACTCTTTTCAAAATGATTGAGACCCACATGAATTTTACTAAAACCTCACTCGCTCGTCATATAATAGTCAAGAGCAATTCTGCAAGCTACACAAATCTCACGCAGATTTTTATTTTAAAGTTATTTCTAGGAAAAAAAAAATACTTTATTCTAATTATTCATTTAGATAAGTTGGTCCACATTTGGACAAAAAAAATTCTTGAGAAGTTTTTTGACTCTTTCAACAAATTTGAGATTAATAAAAGAAAGCTGGTATGTATTACAATATCCCTTTTCCTTCACCAAGAAAATATCCTTTGATGGTAGGAGTTCATAGTGTGGTAAAACTAAGTTTGTTGTTTGCAGTTGATGATGAATACATAATCGTCGGATCTGCCAACATCAACCAAAGATCCATGGATGGTGCTAGAGACTCTGAAATTGCAATGGGAGCTTATCAACCCTATCATTTAGCTAATAGGCAGCCTGCAAGGGGTCAGATACATGGTTTCCGCATGTCGTTGTGGTATGAGCACCTTGGCATGCTTCAAGAAACCTTCCTTCACCCAGAAAGTGAAGAATGCATTAGGAAGGTGAACCAGATTGCTGACAAGTATTGGGATCTCTATTCTAGCGAGACTCTTGAGCATGACCTCCCTGGCCACCTTCTCCGCTATCCCATTGGGGTTTCCAGTGAAGGAAACGTGACAGAGCTGCCAGGATTTGAATTCTTCCCTGACACCAAGGCTCGTGTTCTTGGCGGAAAAGTTGATTACCTCCCACCCATACTTACTACTTAGTTTCATTTTCTACTTTGTTCACTAAATATAGTATTTGTGGTGTTAGTGTGAGCAATGACTGTAATGGTACAATGGTCCTGCGAAACTGTTTTTCTTTTAAAAACTGCTAATAAGCTTGAGATGATTAAGGACTTTGCTGTTGATTTGTAATGCTTGTATTTTTCTGCTCTTTCTATGTATAACTATGATAAATTCTAGCTAGGAGTCCTTGACATGTATTCTACTATATCATATTTGTTGTAATTTTAAAATTGTATTTTTTTTCTTCTCATTTCATGAATATTAAATAATTTTCCTTCTCAAAGGCTAAAAAACTCACGAACTTTCCATAAAACTATAACCATAAGGAAGTTTCCACAGTTTAGACGATCATATCATAGATTTAAATCCACAATCCATTTTGATATCCAAAACATAACATATTTTTGGTACAATGATAAGGCAAACATAGGAATAATGTTATAACATCATAGAATAAACAACCACCATTTATTAATTACTAGCAGGTACAAAGGAAATGAGGTTGTGCTGCCATGTCTTCTCCCACACTAGGGCTTTATAAATGTTAGAATGAGAACCGTCACCGGCGGAAAGGATGAGGTCGTAGTAGATCCCTGAGGCAACCTGAGATTCACCCTTGATGAGTTTATCAAGTTTCAAGTTTGCCCCAGTATGCTTGTTGTACTCGGTAACAGCAAAATTGGCGATATCAATCACGTGTGGATCGTTGATGTCCTTGATTGGGCTCCAACCACCAGCACTAATTTCCATTCTTGCAACGGCAGAGGCCATCAGAACAACGACGAAAAGAACAAGCAATTGGAGTCTCATGAGATGATGTATAGCAACTATAATTCTAGTTGATGGTCTACTGTAACTATTATCTTTTCAAAACTATATGTATAAAAGAAATTTATTAATAATTAATTGAATGAAATAAATCCAACAAAGTCAGTAGTTTCATTCCATTTTATGTACGGAAATAAATCAAAACTCTATAATATTAACTCGTGAAATTGGTCGAGATACGCGTACATTTTATCAAAAAAAATACTCAATAAATCTACAACGTCTACTGACTTGCGTGTTGAATTGTCTTTATAGATACGTACTGCCCTATTTCAGTTGAAAAAGATGACAGCTGACGAAAGTCTATATTCATAGATCATTCAACACCACCATAATATCTCAGCTTTGACGTGAACATACAGAAAAAGTTGGAGAGCCAAATCAATAATTAAAAATTGAAAAGAAATAATAAATTGATCAAAAAAACAATATCTTCCAACTTAATCAAAAGTGTTAAGTATCTTAAAAAGAAACTTTGTCTGTCAGTATAGTCTTTTTTTAACTAACTAGTCTCTCCAATTACATGCGATCATATTAATCGATCACAACAAAAATTATAAGGCTGAGACAATACTCTAGAAATAAGTGGTGTGACCAAAAAGATCTGCTTATGTGGCTAACTAATAGAGCGCCACGTGTGAACAACTTCAAAGACATAAACCTAGGTATGACCGACGCAAACATCCTCAGACATGCTCAAAATTTTTATGAGAGAAAAAACAAGACCTAATGATATAAACACATGAAAATGCCCCAGATACAAAAACACTTGTCAAACCCCTAGTCTTTTACTCATTTTCTTCACCAATCACTGTTTCAATCGTGACCCTATAATCATCCATCATCTATACCTCCTTTTTCCAATTCAATTTCCTTCAACATTCATCAAACCAAGTATGAGAGATCGTTACAGAGCTGTTTCTTTTGATGAGTTACCTTCACATTTGCTTTTGGATATTCTCTGCTCAGGGAAGCTCAGTGCAATGGACCTTGTTTCATTGGAATTTGCTTCAAAAGCTTTTGGTGCTAGGAAGGGCTCGTACCCTTCAAAGTTTAAGTCATTGGTAGACTATGCTGCATTTCAATTATGTGGTTCTCATGCCATATATTCCATGATGAGTCTGAGTTCTCAGAGGAAGCTGTATAATTATAGATGTGGCCGAAATTGGAAGTGAGTTTTGAGGTTTTTGCAATCTGTGGAACAATCCTCTGATATGGTTCAGACACCATTAGGAAATGTACTATTCATTTCATTACATAAACCATTTTTGTTTGTTTGTTTGTTTGCTTTTTTCCTTTTGAATTATGAGTTGCAGTTTTTTCGGGTTTTATTCTATAATGAGTAAGTTTTTTAACATTGGTGATTGATCCGTCAAGACCTGAGATCAATGGCAGTTTGAAAACACTTTGAGTTTGACGATCAAGTAAGAATGCGCCGAATATGTGAGGTTTTAGGGTAGAAAAGTGTGTGCTTGGAAGGAGGATATGAGTTAATTTATAGTGATGAAATAGGGTTTTTGGTCCCTCCGACCCTAATTCGGACAGCTGTTCCAGAGGGACAACTGTGAGCATATTAGAGGAAACCAACCTTGGATCCGAAACGAACAGTTCATATTGGCTCATGCCGCCCTGATCAGGTGAATTTAGGGAAAGTCCATGTCGTGATCAGATTATACATTGCTGCATTTTAATTGTGTGGTTCTCATGCCATCTATTCCATGATGAGTTTGAGTTCTCAGAGGAAGCTGTATAATCATCGATGTGGCCGAAGTTGGAAGCGAGTTTTGAGGTTTTTGCAATCTGTGGAATAATCCTCTGATAAGGTTGAGATACAATTAGGAAATGTACTATTCATTTCATTATATAAACCATTTTTATTTGTTTGTTTGTTTCCTTTAGAGTTATGTATGATTTACAGGTTTTTCAGTTTTTATTTTATAATGAGTACGTTTTTTAACATTGGTGATTGATCCATCAAGATCTGAGATCAACAGCCTCGTTGTGATTGTGGTCGCCGGACTCTAAACGGTAGCTTCCTTCTCTCCGGAGGGGGTGGTGTACTTGCAAGCACTCTGACGATCAAGTAAGAATGCACTGAATATGTGAGGTTTTAGGGTAAAAAAGTGTGTACCAGGAAGGAAGCTATGAGTTAACCTTTATAGTGGTGAATTAGGGTTTTTGGTCGTCCCTCCAAGCCTAATTCAGACAGGTATCCCGAAGGGACACCTGTGAGCAGATTTTGAGGAAACTAACCTTGGATCCCGAATGAATGGTCCAGATTGGCTTACGCGGTCGTGATAAAGGCTTTTATGTTTTTCAACCCCAAGTTGTTCAGACAGAACAGTTTATATGGTATGGCCTATCACAATTTTTTTTTATCAAGGCTCGTCACCATTGTACATTTGTAATAAGCGATATAATAACGCATTTGTGTAATAATTAGAACAGAAAAAGAAAAGGAAATGAATTTGGAGTTTTATATGTTGGCTATAATGATAATGATAACGAGTTTAAGAACAAATCTTAATTTCGATGATTTTTTAACATCATTTTGTACTTGTGTGTCTTTTGTATTCTAAATGTCCTTTTATAACAAGAGTTGTGGAATTGGAACTTACGATGAATGTCATTTTATTGGCAGATGCAAATTACAACAGGATATTATCACACCTTGGCAATCAGCAATTCCTCCGTCTATTCTTGCGGTTCTTCTTTGTTTGGTGTACTTGGTCAAGGGTCTGAAAAAACACAGTGTTCAGCATTTACCCAAATCAATTTCCCACCTTTGGCGCGTGTGGCACATGTTTCGGCCTCAAATAGTGATGCAGTTTTTATTATGCAGTCTGGAGAGGTTTGTGGCTACTTAACCTTTATTCAACTAGTTTGAGTCATGAGCAAGTCATTAATCTGGGATTAATTACTCTGCATGTTCCATTATTGCTTTATGTTATTGGAATTGAAACCAATACTTGTTTCCATTGTGAACCTGCCATTTCACTTTGCAGGTATTTACATGTGGGAGTAATTCATATTCGTGTTGTGGACATGGAGATACAAGTCAAATAATTTTCAGGCCACGTCTTGTTGAATCCTTAAAGGGGATTCCTTGCAAGCAGGTAAACTGCATATCACCTTTCATGATCACCATATGAAAGCTTACTTCGCTTCTATTATTTTTAGTCTGTTCTCTTTTGCTAATTTTTTTTTATCTTAGTCTGATATATTATAAAATTGGCAGTCAAGTCTTTCCATGTAGTCTGCAATAAATTGAATTCTATAGTTCCAATCATAGACACATAATTTCGTAAAGTATATAGGGAAATGCGAGTTGGTTTTCACGTAACAATATACGGTGCTTTTCCGAATACATTCGTCGAAATTTTTTCCATGTAATTTTAATTTATAGTTAGGTAAACAAAATTTATTGATAGCGTACCAATAACGAATTGACTATATATACCCACATACCCGATATTTTGAGGCTCACATACCATTTAAGATAATTGCAAACCTGGTGACCAAGGTTTCGATTTCTTACAAGTAATTTTGAGGGGGTTCTTATCCCTTTCATATACAATTTAGATTTTTAAATGGGCACCTGCATTTTGAGAAGTTCCAAAAATTGTTGTCTGTCCTTTTGTTTTGATTGAATCCATCATCCTAGGGTCGAGGCACCGATTAAATGGGAGGCAAAACCAAGCATACTAGGGTTCCAAGAGTTGGAGATGGTGCTAGGGCATAGAGCAATAAGCTAGCAGTTTGTAAAGAGAGAAGAGTAATGTGGTGGTTTGACATTGCATCACTTATAAAGACGGTGGTTCACCTCATTGTGGCATGACATAATGCAGGGTATAGAACTTCCACAGTGGCGAGAGCTGGGTATCATCAGGGGTAAGGATTGATTGGTGCTTAGATTAATCAGTCCATTGAAATAAAGAGGTTGTGAAGTAAATGAGGAAAATAAAGTTCAAGAACTAACAATGGCTTCCCCTTCTTCATCCCTGGTTAATTTGCTTTTTCTCTCGTTTTATTTTGAGATTAAAGAGAATCTTGGAATAGGAAACATTTGACTATCGTTTCACACTATTAAAATCGGTGTTTGCGATGATGAAGATGGAGATGAAGAAGATTGGTTGTGTTAATTTGAGAAAACATAATGGTTTTCATGATTTATCAAGGGATATTATGACTGACTTAGATGAAGGGGGATATGGCCAATCTAATGATTTAATGGGGGGTTGACTTTCAATTTTAATCAAGTGAGAACCTTACTATAAAAAGGATTGGTTAATAATAACCAATTCCGTGTGTGAAAATGTTGGTCTAGATAGATCACATGTTTAATAAGTGGTTCATCTCGATCAACATTTTAGGTTACGGCTTTCCTAACGTATGCAATATTGCACACGATAAGGATAATTATTTACTCACTTTTTTCTTATTACCTATTCAATTTTAGTGGTTCTTAACATGTGCAATTTTATACACCTTGGGAAAACAGTTGAAGTTAATATCAATCTCAATTCTCATCAGATGAGTAATCTCACTTTAGTCTGATAAGAAACCAAATACTTTGGGAACCTTCACTTAAAATCTAGCAATCCAGGACGAAAAACTAATCCACTATACCGCAGTTCCTATCGGACCCCTAAGCTCACTTTGATTTCAATATTTACAATGTTTTCTACCCTGTAATATGCTTTGATTTCATATTTATATATTTCAAGGAAGTCTGTTAAAAGGCATTTTGTGATTTCGGTTCCTTACCAGGTTATTTGAAGGGGGATCTTGTCTCTTTGATAAAAGTGTTGTAGTTTTGTCATATAGTTAAAACATTATGTGTTGTTCCAAGAAGTTACTCAATAACAAATCTTGAGTCTAATAAACTGTCCATTCCAATTGGCATAAGATGTTCCCCCAGTTTGTTGGGATGTGCTCAGTACTATTTTGAATATCTATGAAGTTATTTCAAGGAAGTTACTCAATAACAAATCTTGAGTCTAGTAAACTAAATTCTCAAATGTTTTAAGCTAAATTATACTTCTAGTCCCTTAAGTTATTTTTAGGTTTCACCTTATCTTTAAGTTACAAATGTTAGACACTTTGGTCTATTAAGTTTTTCCTTCGAGTTTGGTCCCTTAATTTACAACACTTTGGTCTTTTTCTATCTGTTTTCTTTTTTAGTCCAACAAATGTTTCGTACATACATGGCATTGCATTTTGGTGATTCGACATCTGACTAAGCAAGAAAAAGAAAAATAAAAAGAAAACATAGGAAACATTTGATGAACTCAAACGGAAAATTGGCAGAAAGGACCAAAGTGTATAACATTTGTAAATTAAGAGACCGAAATGGAACGGAAAAAACATAATGAACCAAGGTGTCTAAATTTTGCAACTCAAGAAACCAAAATCAAACGAAAAAAACAAAGGGAACATAAAAATAACTGAAGGACCAAAAGTGTAATTTATCCCAAAAAAATTATTCAATGATGTCTATTTTAAAACATCTTCTTTGAAAGATATAAAATAACATGAATGTCTCTCAGGTTGCAACAGGATCAAGCTTCACAGCCTTCCTTACTAGACAAGGTCATGTGTATACATGCGGAATAAACTCGCGCGGCCAACTCGGCCACGGCGACACTCAGAACATAACAAGCCCTAAAATGATTCAATTCCTCTGTGATGTGGGTCCTGTTGTTCAGGTTGCTGCTGGATCAGACTATATCTTATCAGTAACAGAAGTTGGATCAGTATACTCCTTTGGATCAGGTTATCATTTTTGTCTCGGCCATGGTGAGGATGACAACGAGGTTCTTCCACGTTTGATACAAAAATTTAGAAGAAATCGTATTTGTGTTGTCCGCGTATCTGCTGGGGATGAGCATGCAGCTGCACTTGATTCAAATGGATTTGTGAGTTTCATTTGACGAGATAAATTTTCAATTTTAATTGTCACACTTGATTAGAACTTTTGATGTAGTTGTGACTTCAAGTTTCTATTATTGATGGTTCAGGTATATACATGGGGCAAGGGGTATTGTGGTGCTTTAGGCCATGGAGATGAGATTGAAAGGACAAGACCAGAGATGTTGTCTAGTCTCAAGAATCACTTGGCCGTTCAGGTATCATATCTATTTCAAGTCTTTTTCACTATGTAGTATTGGTGTGTTTCAGGTGTCGGACACCAATAATGTATTCAATTTCTTCCATTTTTCATATTGTTATCAGTGTTCACGTGTCAGTGTTGTGTTGATGAGACTGCTCAGTCCTATTATTTTCACATTATTATTGTTACTTGTAGGTGTGTGCAAACCATAGAAAAACCTTTGTTCTACTTGATTCAGGTTTGGTCTATGGCTTTGGCTCCATTGCATTTGGAAGCCTAGGAATTTTGGGTAAAAGGGTATCTGATATAATATTAAAGCCTAGAATATTAAGTACATTAAGATCTCACCATGTTTCTCAAATTAGCACTGGCCCTTGCCACACTGTGGTAGTCACCAACCGTGGACAAATATTTGGCTTTGGAGACAATGAAAGAGCTCAACTTGGTCATCATACATTAAGAGAATGCCATGAACCTACTGAAATTTTCATAGAAAAATAATCTGAAGGTGATCCTATGTTATTAAGCAGCATCTGACACATCAAGATAAGTCACATATTTTTTTATGTTTGGTTCACCTGAATTTTTAAGTAAGATTATGTTATCCTTGTAAAAGTTTAGTGTTTTATACCCTATTACATCCTTTGCACCCAAAATTAAAGAGGTGGAATCTATGTTTTTTTTTTCGTGGCTATTTTCAGATCTTGTCCAAATTACATGGACTATTTGAGGTATTAATTATAGAGAAATGTTGAATACAGCGAAAACTTCTATCCCGAATGCTTCCCGAGTGATGTGGCACGCACATAGTCAACTACTTTACTTCATCCACCGACTTGCATTGTATTATTTAATTAGTGAAATAATTAATTAATTAATTAATAAGTTTTTCTATCATCCTTCTTTCATTTGAGATTTCCTCTTGTTCTTTCATATTTTTATCTGATAAAGTTTGGAACCATTTCTTTTCCTTTTTAGCTTGTAAGTTTATGATAAATTACAATTGAGGTTTTTAAGTTTAATTTAAATAAATATGAAAATGGACTTTTCTCTTACTAGTCAACTAGTAAGGTAGGACGTTATTGATCGAAAAATATATGCTTTAGAAAAGTGTCTAGTTTATCTATTATTACTTCTTTTTTTTTATAATAGCGTCGGAAAGTCAATTATGCTCATGTGTTTATACTTGAAAGAATCAATTTAGAAAGAAAGAAAAAAAGATCAGTGAAAAATTAAAAATTATGTTAGGAAATGGAAAATGTTACTTAATGGTTTCTTTTTAAAAAGAAATGTTACTTAAATAGGTAGTAGGAGTTGAACTAACAATCTCTAATTTCTCTTACAAGTTAAGCAAAATTTTGTGTTTTTTTAAAACTAAAATTTGTATCGTTGGATATCAAGGATTTTGTGACCGTACGAAATGTCTGGTCAAGTGGACTATGTAACCCCACCAAATCCAACACACATCGATACGAACAAAAACGATACAAACCGCAACCGCATTCATACTTTTGTTCTTTCCAACTTCTTTAATGCACAAACACTTTTTAAATTAGACATGTTTTGGTGTGGAATATATTTCGTGTCCGACACCAATATAATATAGACACATATAATTAAATTGAATTATTAGCGATGTCAGCGTGTCTGTGTCAGCATGTCCGTATCTGTGTCATGATTTATAGTCTCATGTCGATGTACTTGCCAAAGCAAAATCCAAACCGAACATTGCATATAACCGACCCACCCCTCAAATCTTTAATCGTCTTCATTCTCATCAATCACATCAGAAAAATCTAGAAGCTCATACATAACATCCACCACCAATTAACTAGTGCCATTATTTTTCTTCTATCCCCTCATCACTCACCACACTCCACAATTTATCATTATTTATACAATTTTCTAATTCATTCTTTTTCTCTTTATCATTATTATATCTTATATTTCCCATTTACTCTCCCATGAAGTAATCTCACCTACACCCACCTCTATATATCTAAATAAACTCTTCTTCCTTTCTAGTCAAGTCAACTTAATCCTTCTTTTTCTTCAACAAATGACTTCTCCTTCTCTCTCACAGGGTCTTGTGTTCACTACAGCTATGCTTGTATCAAGCACCATGCTTTATCTAGCTTTTTCTAAACACAAGATTAACCCATCATTTCAATTTCTTGGAAGTCACGTTTCTCATGACTCTAACACACAAATTCTACGCTCTTGTTTATATTCAGGTAAATCACCACCTCTTCTTTTGATTAACCTTACTTTATTTTGTATGTAGAGGATGACAAACGCTACTGAAACTCACACACATAAGGTTCGAACTCACACACAACTGTGTGGTACAGGGTTCGAACTCGTTTAAAAATGTTTAACCTAACAATATCTATATCGTCAGTTGAGCTAGGTCATAGAAAATTATTAACCTTACACTTAGTTCATAGTTCTTACTATATTGTATGTGTATTTTTTTTTTCTCAGAAGAAAAGAAGAGGGAGAGGAAGATGAATACAAAGAAGAATAAAAAGAAGGTTAGCTTTGAAGAAAGTGTGAAGGAAGTGAGAGAAAAGAGTGAGGTAGCAAAAAGAGAGAAACAGAGGAAACGAAACAGAGTACATAGCAGCTGCAGAAGTGAAACAACGAAAACTCGTGGAATTCCTGCAAATAGAATGGCTTTGTATAACGGGATTTTGAGGGATCGTGTGCATAGGATTGAGTGATTCTCGTTGAATGAAACTTGGGAAAGAGGAAATCCTATGAAGCACTGTATTTTATCTATCTTGCTCTGTTTTTCCTCTGTTTTTTGTTTTTGAGTGGTTCTAAATTCTAGTTTAGTTTTGTGGTGAGGGTTTTTACACATACACAACTGTTGTGTGGTTGTAGTGTGGGGACAATTTTAGACACAACTCAACTTGACCTGGTGATCCAACTCAGCACTAGTTATTTGAGATTGGATTTGACTCTATTTTACTTTGTGATGAAAATATTAACATAGTGAGTGATATTTTGTGATAAACTAAATTAAGTGGTTAATGTAATTTACTTAAGGTGAGTGGATAAGAATTTTGTGAGTTTGATTATTGGCTAAAACAATTATTGGTTAGATTTTTTTAAAATAAAATTAAGTGGTTAGACTATAATTTTTTGATGAAGTCGAGCGAAATTATGTTAAAAATCAAAGAAGACTCTCAAGTACAAGAAGTGCCGGAAGAGATTGAAAAGTGATCAATTACACAGTAGTTATGTTACAAAGTTAGCCGAAAAAACTACCGAATAAATAAATTACATAACTGCCTCTAAACAACGCACAGAGTTGAATTCCCAAGAAAGATAGTCGAAAAGAATAAAATGCTTTCAACTACCAATAAGTTTGGAGTTTAACCTTTAATGCTAACGACACAAGCTGATCCATCTTATTGTGGAAAATCCTTCTTTTGCGATCTTTTCATATAACAAAGAGAAACGAAATCCAAATAATAGTAAATGTCGTCCTAGAATTCTTGGAAAATCCACCGAGGCTTCCAAAATGAGTTGCATGAGATAGGATATTCCCATGGGATACTGTAAAAATGCATAATCAACCCGATATTAGAAGCCATAGACGGCCGTAATAATCACACCTGAAGAACAAATGGTCCCTATTTTCTAACCCGCCACACAAAGTTGAGCCATAAACTTCGGAAACGTCAAGAACACGTCTCCTACACATATCGTCCTCGTAGCTAATCTATTCAGAAACAAATGCAAACAAAAATATTCACCTACGGAACCGACTTGAGCTACAACAAACGATTAAAACCTTCATTGGCAACAATGTCAACTGCAGTTAAGTGATTATAAGCTGATTTAACCGTGTACAGTGGCAGATCTTGACTAATTTTTTAGGGGGTGCCAAATATTCACAACTCGCATATATATATATATATATATATGTTTTCATGAGCAAATTTAAATTGTTATCCGGTGAAGATGGTTGTTGTTCTTATTTATTGCCTCAGGGTCAATGGTTCGAATCCTTACATACATTTTTTTTTGAATACAAATAGAAAAAGGAGCTATGAAGTCTCGAACTCATGGCATTGCGATACAAAAGACCTTCAATTTCCGCTATGACACATGCAACGTCAATTTCTGCTATTTATTAGATATCTGGGGAGAGTCATGGCTACCATGGGCTCCCATGAAGATCCATCACTGACCTTGTAGCTGTGTGAAGAATGGAGCTTCCACATCCACCGATCATCCACACTAACCTCCAAAATAATAGAAGACAAATAATTCACACACTCTCCAACCAATCCTTCCTCCCACGCAAATAACCTCAGTCACCACTTCCACGCCTCGCCGTCAACCTTTATTGGTTAGCTTGTATATTAGTAACCTGAAATAAGAGAAATTGTAGTATCTTACAACAATGTGAAGGTGGATATGACCAATCAACTATTAAAGCTAAAATTGATACTTTACCTTTTGATTTTCATTTTTGGTGGCAAAATCTTGTTCATAGAATGAGTTTTGTTACCTAACTAACTTTCGAGCTCATTCGTTCTTTTCGATGACTCATTATATTTGTACTTTAACTTTTGTAAGACCTTGAATTCCTTCTGTCGAATATAATTTTTTGTTGGGATTAATATATTTCATGTTGTCTTCTTCAAAAACAAAAGAATTATTTCTTAAAATCATTTGAAAAAATGCTCAAAATAATTATTTGCTTGTTAAAGTTTCGACTAATCCTTTCTCTCCAAGAACTGGTCTGTTGACCATATCGAACACGTAAAAACCGGTAGCCCCCTGTGAACCGGGTCCAGTTTTGCCTTTTTTTTTTCTTTCTTTTCTTCATTTGTTTTCAGAAACTTCCTTTCTGCAAAAACAAAAAACTCGTCACCTCCACCGTGCGATTGCCGCCGGCAACCCCTTTCCGCCCGGCCAAGGTGCTCCTTCGACCGCGTCCGTACGTACTCTCATTCTCCCGATCTGCATCACCTTCTCAATCCCAGGTATGTTTATTGAACCTTCTCTTTCACAATTGTTTTTCTTCTTTGCATCAACCTTACTTTATCTCTTTTCCATTTCTGGTTCTTGCATTCAACCATAAACGTCCTTTCTTCTTGTTAATGCTTCCATTTAAGTGTATGTTTGGTTCTGTGGTGATAAGAATTGATTTTGAATTAATTGATTCTATAAAATTGATTAGAGTTTAATGTAAAGTGATATGTGTTTTGATACATTCATGTATAAGTGAGTTGAATTTTAAATTTGTGTGTAATAATCAATTGTAGAAGCCAAAAACTATAAATTCCAGCTTCAAGTAGAATCAATTCTACAAGAAAAATCAATTCCACTTTAGATTATTCAAACATGCCAAAAGCAATTCTACCCCTCTAGAATCAATTTTGGCCCTTTTAAAATTGAAACCAACCAAACAAGTTTTTTTATTCTGCTGTTAGAACTAACAGAGCTGTCAAAAGAGGCTATCCGGTCTGTTAAGTGTCGGTCCTAATGGGCTTTGGACTTTGGGCCTGTTTGGATTAGCTTATTTTGGAGCTTATGCAAAACAACTTATGTAAATAAATATGCTTTTATGTATTATTCATTAGTTTGTTAATGTAGTTTATGAAAGAACAGCTTATGAAGGTACCATTTTCGTTAGTGAGAACTTATGAATTAAAATAAAAACTTATTTATTTGCACAAGCTCTTTTTCATAAGCTCAAAATAAGCTCAATCCAAATGGGGCCTGAATGGTTCAAAAAGTCCTAAAATATGAATTCTAAAAATACTACTTAGTCTGTGGGCTAAACGGTTCGGTCCTTATTTTTTGTGAAAATACAATAAAAAAATCCCACAATTTCTTTTAAAAATTACGGTAAAAAAATCTAGGGAACCATAGAACAACGGATTTCTTATAGTAAGCAAGATATGATGTGACTAAACATGGAGCACTAGCATGCTCATTTGTTATAGACTTGTAATATTGTTTGTTTGTGTAGTGAAAGAGGCGTTTTGTTGGTCCTGAAAAGGAAAAGCTAGCAGTAAAACGCTGCCGGAGTTGGTTGCATTAGGAAGGAAGGGTTTCAAACTGATGTGGAGCTGCAATTGAAAATCTTGAAACTATCTCTGATGGAAAAAGGCAATGGCTGCTGCTTCTCTAGTTTATCTTCAATTGCCACAGTTTCAAGTGTGGCTTTTGTTGTCATCTTGATCTTGGTTCGTGTTGTTCATGTCATATATAGTAGTGGCAGGCCCTTGAGCAAAAGAGCTTTAAAACCTGTTAGTACCCTTATTATTTTAGGATCAGGTGGTCATACTGCCGAGATGCTTAATCTATTGGCAGTGTTACAGAAAGATAGGTTTAAACCGAGATTTTACATTGCCGCTGCTACTGATAATATGAGTCTTCAAAAAGCTATGTTGTTGGAGAATTCTCTGGCATCTGAGAATGGAACAGCCGTTGCTGATACTGCACAGTTCATGAAGATTTATCGAAGTAGAGAAGTGGGTCAATCATATATAACCTCAGTTTGGACTACTTTAATTGCAATAGTGCATGCGCTATGGCTGATGATTAAAATTAGACCTGAAGTGATACTTTGCAATGGACCTGGAACTTGCATTCCCCTTTGTGTTATTGCATTTATATTTAAGGTGCTAGGAATCAGATGGTCATCAATTTTCTACGTTGAGAGTATTGCAAGAGTTAGAAGGCTCTCCTTGAGTGGCTTGCTCCTATACAAGTTGTGGTTGGCTGATCAAATTTTTGTTCAATGGCCACAGTTGCAACAACAATATCCTCGAGCTACCTATGTCGGTAGACTCATGTAATCAATTGATCAATTTGTATTCTGCAATCAACGAGCTTCAAATTTTGCTTATGATATTGCTATAAAGCAAGCTATTCATGTAAGTGAACTTGTTTTAGTCGTATTTCGTTTTCAATTTTATTCTTCTGCCTTTTGTTACTTGTAAACACAACAACTTTTAACATATACAAGATTCGTTTAACTATAAAAAAAGAAAGGTGTTTTGTTTTGAATGAATACATGCTTATATTTTAACATTCCCATGGATACCATGTTTCCTAACAATAGAAGGAAATGCTACAAAGTAAGCGAGAACAAAAATGTATATTTCATGGGGTGTGGAACGTGTCAGAGATATTATCTTGACTATGCATGGTTACTTACAGAGGTGAGTGTTTAAGTCTGTGAGTAGCTATGGGTTGTTTCATGAAGGGTGTTTCAATAATCTTCTTCTAAGCTTCGTTTCAAGCTACTCAATAGTCAATAGTAAGCTGTCTCTTTCCTTTAGATAATCATGCTAGTAAAAAACTTATCTTTAGAGATAAATATGCTTAATTAGTACTTAGCCATAAAATGTGTGTATAAAAAACTTTCTAAACCATGTACGGGCATAACACGCCTTTCGGTTTAGATCTAATGGTTGACAGCGTTGTTCTTTACTTGACCGTCCAAGTGATTTCTATGCACAAATTCTTTTGTACAGATGTTCAGAAGTTGAATGGTTTCTGATGGAACTCAAAATCAAAAACAAAAAACTCTATTATTTAATGGTAAGTGACGAGCTTAAAAGCTCTACAATGGTGAAAACAAAAAATGAAAGAGATAAACCTGAGTTCTATGAACTCCTAACCAGAGCTATGCTCCTAGACCAGAGAGATATCTCTCCTAATAACATTCTTACTAGGCTTCCCTTTCTCTTATAACCGAAATTCTCGTAGATTCTAGGGAATATCCTACCTTCTTTTATTCCCACACCTTCTACAAGCTTCTAGAAGCACTGTTTGTATTATTTGGGCCCAAGATTGGGTCATCAGACTTATTGGAGCTTGGTATCCTATCAGTTTCTAATATGTGACCGTGATATGGGAACTTACTGACAGGTGCAATTTGTTGAATGAAATTAGACAATTATCTGCTTAAGTGAAATTGAATCAGCTTTGTGAAACATTTTTGCTTATGGCATAAACGTGTGTATATATTGTGATTGACACAAAAGAAGCCCCGAATCGACGTGTGTTGATTTGTGCTTATGGGAAGCTTACCATTAGCTTAAATTTCCTTTTAAGATTTCCTCCGTGGATGTGGATAGCTTTTCAAGAACCCTCGTCTATATTGTAGATTTGCAGTCTTCTTTTGTAGAAATTTATGTCCTGGTTTTCACTTCTTCCATCAGTTTAAATTCTCTCGTCTTTTAATCACTTCAGAATTGTTGATCATGGTAGCATTTATCCAGGGAACTTGGTTGTCGGGGACCTTGGGGTTGATGTATGCCAGGGCATTTGTTCTATACTTTGCTTCAGTTTTGTATGCTACATACATGGTCTGCCAATCTACAATATGAGAGTTTGTACCTAAACTCATTTCATTGGAGCTGCTCAAACTCCATTGTTTAGCTCTTTTTCAGTATAGCAGCTCGAATCAGGTTAACAGATTTAGCTCTTGATAACTTATCTAATTTTTTCAGACACTATGCAATTGTATTAGTAGAATTTACTTACCATTTCCATAGGAACTAGGTTAGATTTTTACTGTTCATCCATTCAGTATACTTTGTTTGAAGGAACTCAAATAGCTACTCTCTCCATTCCTAAACTTTGGTAGTTTAAGCATTTTAATTTTGTTTCAATAGTTGGAGTGTTTTAGAAATTTAAGATATAATTGAAAATAGTTCTTTTAACTATACCTGAGATACTGAGAGTAGATTGGATGCATAAATATGGAAATTTGTAAGATTCTGTAAGGTATATTGGTACAGTACAGGTGATATTTTGTATTTTGAGGTGTTGATAAATATCTGTATTTTTTTTATTGGTTTGTGTAAATATTTTAAACCATCAAAATTTAGGGATGGAGGAAGTAGTTTGAATGGTTGGGACTTGAGATCTTCTAGTTGGATTACCAAAGCCAAAATTTATGTATTCCCTGCCTTTGAATCTGCTATACGCTGCTAATATGCATTTACACAAATAGACAGTCTCACTGTTAATGTAAGAGAAGTGCTATAAACACTCTTTTTTAACACTCGTTGACATTCATTTTTTTATTGGATGAAATCAATGTATGTCTTATAACTTTATGTGAGATTCATTTTCAAAGTACGAGACCCGCATTGATTTAATCCAATAAGAGAGAGTGATAGAAGAACAGTGTTTCTACCACTATTCATTTAAGTAATTAGTTACTTACAAATTGATGGTATTGTGGAGATTATTAACACTAAATAATTCGGAGTTTGATTTATGTCAAATTCTTGGGTTAATACCATTGGTTGCTAAAAGCTGAATGTGGAAATTTTCCATTGCTACATAGATAAAAAAAACTGCTTCTGGTGGCCTCCTTGGTGACTCAAATGAACTTTCCATTGTAACTTAAAACTTCTACCGTCATTTCATCTGAGTTTTTGGGACTACTACATGGTTAGTTATCTCAAGTCTCAACAACTTTTTATTTCATCCCTTTGTTAAACTTGACTTCCAAGTACATTTGGTTCATAATGGTTATTCCACTACTTGTGCCGTTCAACCTAATTCTCTTTGAGCTCCTTTCTCCACTTTGTACTGCTGATTGGAATGTGTCTAATTGCCATATTTATCTTAAAGTTAACGATTGTGCTGATTTTCTTGTCAATATTGGTCATCTGACTATTGTGGAAGTTCCTGCTTAGTCTTTTTCATTTTGATGTAACGGTGTAGTACACCTCATGTAGTTCCTTAGCCGGTTAGCCTTCATATTAAGGGGTTGAGTAGCTTAACTGGTTATTTGAGCTAAGGGTTAATGAGTTGGAGTTCCAAAGTTCAAATCCTGAGAAAGAAAGAAAAAAACAAACATAACAATTAACATACTAATCATAGCAGTAAAAGAAAGAATGTTGACCAAGAATAGAGATGAAGAATGTTGACCAAGAAAAAGAAAGAAACAAAAGGGGTGAGAATGAGTAAATATAGAATAATCATAGCAGTAAATTGCCAAAAATGAATAGGAATTTAGCATTTGGGAAGTCACAAATGAGAGGGGAACAAAGACGAGACAATGAGAAGACTAGTGACAAGAAGTGTACGGATATGAGATGATGTCACCTTAATGATCTGAACAGTCACTTGTGTAAGGGGTTATGTTTTAGGTAATGCCAAAACAGACCAGCTAAGGCAATTGTCTTATCATCCACCCTATTGTCTTTAACCGTACACCTTCCTTTTTAAGATGTTAGAGACAGAGATATGCATTACCCACCGTTTGATTCTAAGATGGATTTTAATAGAAATCTTTGGATGCATTCCATAAAGTAATGCCTGCTAGGTCCCTCCTGGGACTTCAGGTGCTATAGGGTTCACCCCCACACCTCTTCTTTCTTTCGGCTGCTATAAGCCTATACTAATAAGTACTCACTGTTCCTTTCTAATTATTTCCATCTTTATTAGTAGTAACAATTAGTACAATCAGACTAATATATCTCAAGGTTGCAAATATATTTGATCTTTTGGAGCACAATTTTGAATATACAATCTTTCACTTTTCAACATTTTATCCATGTGAATTTCAAGGTAAAGTTTATTAGAACGTGTTAAAGATTAAATTGACAATAAGTTGTTAAATAAATATAAGAATCAATTTGATAGTAAATTATTATATAGAGTTGATTTGTAGTGATTGGTTAAATGATTAATATCTCAAATAAACCATGTAATTTGAGCGAGGTCTGAAAAATTGTTTATAAAATAAAAAAAATACAGATTCCACTTTTGTAATTTTGAACTCTTCTATTTTAGCTAAACATGGGTTAATTTTCACACATCACCTAAATGATAAGATCATTTGAAGAATATTTGTTAACATGGTGATGGCTAATTATGAAAAACCTAAAATTATAATTATAGGGTAAAATCTTTGTTTTTATTTTTATATGAACTATTTTTAAACCTTATACAAATTACAATAGCTATTTAAGGTATTAAATAGTATATATACTTAACTAAGTTAAATAGAGTTAGAAACTTCTTTAAAATATTCATAACCTTAATAACATCCTACAACGTTAAATATTAATTCGTGGTTTACTGTATTGATACAAGATAAATTCCAGAATGACAGTTAAGTTGGGAAATTTGACAGGGTGATGGGGACACTACACAAGTCTACAGTACCAGTTTCAGTTTTGGATTTTTGTAAACGATAAAGTAGGTCAAGACACATGTTTCTTTATTTGGGAAAAAGAGTTTGTTGTTTCCAAAATGTTGTTAATCTTCTTTGGATTATTCAGACACAGAAAATTCAAGAAAAGCTGGAAAAAGTTAAGCTTAGGGGGGTAAAAAGTAAAGGCAAAAGGTAAAAATTGACAATGAATTTAACTGCACATCAAAATGCTTCTCCAGTTCTTCTATATAATGCCAAATTTAATCTGCCTGAAAAACTGAAAAGCGTCTCCTGTTAGAATCATCGGTGAATCTCAACCCTGTGTCAGAAGGAAAATTGTTAGGTTAGTTAAGCACTGCAATTATATAGTTTTATATGGATTCCAAAAATATAATTAATACTTCATTTGCAATTTTAGCAAACTTAGAAATTTAAAACAGTTATTTTGGAACTGAGTGAGTATCAATTAAGCTAAATCATACTTTTGATTCCTTATATCTTTATTTTAGATTTTGATCTGGAATAGACCTATATTGGTGACAGGAGTTGTGAAAACACAATGGAGGACATGCACAACTCTTCAAGACATGTTGCGATGTCCAAATTTAGGTGATACACACCATCAACCACAATGTCCTTAGAATAAAACAATCTAGATCGTATATTGTTTTTTTTACTATTGTAATGCGGAAATCCGTTCTAAAATTACACCTTAAAATATGACTATTATACAACCACTTTAAAATATGATACGATTAACAATCAAAATCCGAAAGGGACGTAAAGAAGAAGGAAAAGTTGCTTGAAAACTCAAGCAACGTGTATAGAAGAAGAGAAAAAGAATTCTCGAAAGCTCAAAGAACTTTTTTCTATGTAAGTTATGAGATATGTGGAGTCATCTACTTATAGAGGAACTTCTTCGCAACCGAAATCAGCAAGACTTAGGGAAGGAGTAACTGACTCAGTCAAGAGAAACTTGGGGGCGGAGAAACCGACTCGGTCAAGTCAAACGAAACTTAAGGCACACGAAACTGATGGAAACTAAGGGTGCATGACATATGGGCAAAATATGACGGAAGAAATACGCACGAAATTAAAAGAAAAAATTTATACATTTTTCGGGTACTAAAAATTTACCATTTAGCCAAGGTCAGGCTCGACCGGACAGCGGCGGGGTCATGCATGTAGTAATTGATTTGGTGTGTGTTCCTTCCGGTCCACTACTAGTTGGTGCTAATTTTTAAATATGAAACTTCTACTATTTTCCATCCACACACACTAATTCATATGAGTGATTTCTGAAATCAATGAGACTTATTAAAAGACCCATGACCAATCACTTGAAGTAAAAACACAAGAAAGCACAACGATGGGGGCTCTAAGTGCAAAACTAGGCGCTGACTCTCTGGGACTGGGTGTTGGGCGCTCCAAGCAGTTACAACGCGGGCGCTAGGCACTCATACAAGCACCCGGGTGCAATTCCGGGCTGTCCAAGACTTGTGTTTTATCCATTTTTCCCAGGTTTTAGGGTTGCAATGACTGTACCTCTTAGATTTGATTGAAATGTATTGTTTTATTGTTACACATACCTGAAAGTGAACTAATACATCTCTTGAATCAAAAGTTACGATCTCAAATGTTTGCAACTAGATGAAAAGTTGCCTTTTCATATGTGAGTGATGTATCATATGTTATAAATACATGGTATATATTCATCAGAATTTGGAGACGAATTTGACAAGTTTTATAGTTTATTATGTCCCATTTTCTCACTCTGAATCGTCATCCTCTTCTCTAATGTATGAGTGATGTGTAGGAAACATTTTTCCTTAAACTACTGTCAAAAGATACGCTTAGTGTATTATCACGTTAAGACATCCAAAATATTTTGAAGAGAATTCGTTTTTCACATTATTTGCATTCAATACATATTTTAGTGGAGACAAATCGAACCTAAGAGATTCTTGTGTGATCAATAATTAGACGCTTAATCACTACTTTATATGTACGAAAGAGTGTCCATTACTACTCAAATAAATCTTTGTACCCTCAAGAATTTGTCTTTCAAATATTGACTTTCAACTATCTTCTATTTTTTGGTCAATCCAATATTAAGTTTCTGAGTTTGAGCAATTAATCTAGGGTAACAAAGTAATTTCAAGATAACAGAAAACACATGATCTTCCCAAAGGCAGGGTAGATATTCACACACACACTGGCCAATGTCAGTCAGTCACTATTCACTAACAATCCAAAGTCAGTTTACCAATTTCCCAAAAATGAACAAACTACACACATTTACACTGTGTGAATCCTATTTTCATTGGTGAATAAGCCATAGAACCAGACCATTGTCTCTCCCAAAGGAAACATCCCTCAACTTTATCTAACACATTAATTTCAAACTCTTGTTTTATTTTCACATCTATTTTCAACCACACCATATGCATGTACACTTTCACTTATCAGCATTCTTCTATTCCTCTCTCAAACAATCTCCTTCATGATGTCTACACTTGGACTATTCAAAGTTGCAATCACTGTCTCTTTCATTTTTTTCCTCATTGTTCTACTTCCTAGATCAGGTAAAAAAATGTCTCTCATAACCTTTTCACTAACATGTCTAGTCTCTCTTTATATATCTCTCACTCTTATTCTTTTGTCTTTAAAATAACAGTGAGTTTGATGAAATCACGGTAGCATATCGTGATACTTTTAAACTTGATCACCGCTAATACAAACATGCATTAAGGTTAAATAGTATATTGATTTTTTATGTTTATTATTATTTGTTGAGCAGGTGGAAGTGTATTGTGTGATGAGATGAGGAGGGAGAGTGGTTTGGGGGAAAGGAAAGTGGCAATAGGGTCAAAGCCTCCGATTTGTGTAAACAAGTGCATGAAGTGTAGGCCATGCATGGCTACTGTGGTTGTTAATGACCATGATCACCAAAGAAAAAGGAAGATGAAGGGCTTCAAATTAGAGTCTTCTCATGAGGAAGATGATAGCTATTATCTCCTTTCATGGAAATGTAGATGTGGGAATAAGTTGTTTCAACCATGATCAATTTCTATATATAAATTATTTCCTCAAGAGTTGGAGCTTCTATTTGTCAGTTTCTATTTCTTCATGAGAAGTTAAAAGAAGGGGGATTTGTACTCTTCATATTGATCTACGATCTTATGTAGGTATACATGTTAATTAGCTAATATGTTAGCCTTATTGTCATCATTTTTTTATGGCTATCTTATTAAACTAATGTGCTTCTAGTAAATTAGTTAAAAGTTACTCCAATTTAACTTGAAGTTGCCTTTTTTGTTTTGTTTTGTTTTGTTTCTCTAGTCAATTTTGGTTATAAATATGTAGAGAGAAATTTTGAGTATAAGTAGAAAAATTTAATGAATTTAAACGTATTGAGATGATTTAATCAAGTCTTCACTTGATGATAAAATACAAGCAAGGCACGAGAAATTGTACCTACTACTTCATTTTTCAAATCGACATCCTTATTTTATTGCAAAAACATATTCAAACTATGTGTTTAATTAAATGTTGATGCATTTATCTTGTCCAAGATGAGGCAGAGTTTGGGCAAAGAACGCAGCAGTTGTGTCCGTAATAATAAAGTGGGGTCCGGGGGTTCATATTTGGGAGACAAAAATGTTTGAAACTCAAGAGAAGATTTTACTCGATTTGACTGCAAACCAATTTCATTTCAATGCTATGAAAACATTTTCACCCAATTGTCAGCTTCGGACAAGCTAAGCATAGGGTACAACATTTATTTTTAGTAAAAAAAAGCCGATGACTTAAATTCAAGTAGTGATTTTCATTTTTGAAAAATGTTAACTAGTGTCATTAGAACACTCTCTTTAAGGATATAAATAGTATATTTTATAGAAACTAAAATTTCCTCCATACTAATGTAACATTTATTATTTTTTTTCATTATTATACCCTTATTTATTGAATTTTATCCCACTTACACAACTTTCAAACGACTAATAAAAAAAAAACAGAAATCAAAGTATTAAACTTTTTTATTCAACAATTCTTTAATTATAAATCTTTAAAAAGTGCTTTTAGGGCACTCACTTGTTTCCACAACCCTTCTTTTTTTTTGACAAAATTATGGAACCCATTCTTAAAGGAGTAAATATAGCTACCTTTGTTTCTCAACAACTAAATGAGAGAATAAAGGAAAAAAAATACTATGTGATATTTAGGTTGATCGTTTTTGAACTACATTTTATTCGGAGTATCCAGTCTCATAATCTTCTTTTCATTGTTGATGTATATATAATGCGGCGGACATGTTAAAACAAAAAAGGATAAATTAAAATAAATCATAGAGCATATATAAAAAAATAAAAATAAAAACAATTGCACCAAGTAACTAAAAAGAAAAGAATAATTTAGAAAGAAAAAAAAAAGAAATCATATAAAACAAATAACAGATGTGTCTCTCATCCATGTGTTTGACCATATGGTGCGTATACAAGGTTAGGAGTGATTTGTTCTCTGAGCCACCATGATATGACTCCTAAGGCCGTGTCTATGCCTGCTCCTACCCAACCTCATGTTGCGGCCCAGGCTCAAACTCAGGGACATGTTGAGGCTATGGCTCCTGAGACAGTTTGGGTCTGTCATGTATGGCCTTCCTCGAGAGTTCCTTCATAGTTGAGGGAATCATGCTCATCTAGTTAACTTTAACGTGACTGAGGTGTGGGTCCATATCTAAGTGAGATCGGGTATATGAACCAAATGACATCGTAATGGTTTACCCAACAAAGGAAAATTTCAAGGTGAACATTGTGCTATCTAAAAGTTTTGTTAGGGTACTATAATCCAATCATTTAATGTCATGTCATATTTTTATATTTAATTATTTTAAAATAAATTAAAATTTTGAATTAGTTGATAAACAAAACTACAGGGTGTCAAAGAACTCCAAGTTTTAATTCGAAGTTTCATTAGTCCATTTAAAATTACATTTGAAAGTTATTTTTTGGAGGAAAAAAAAAACCAATCTATCATTCAGCTTAAATTCTATTCACCCAATGAAATCAAATACAAACCCATGAATTGGGACAATTTGTTCCCAATAATTGATAAATTTCAGTCCACGTAATTGATTAATTGAGTAGTTATTCTTTTTTTTTGGTGGACGGGGTTCGAGCCCCGAATATTGCATATTTTATGCATTGTCCATACCAAATGAGATAAACTCACGAGGACAATTGAGTAGTTATTCTAATAAAGAATTCTAAATATTATAGTCATATTACCTATCTGTATTCTCTCGACTCTTATGAATCATATATGGTATTCTATGTTAATGAAACTCTCCTTATATGGTAGCTCTATTATTGTGTTTAGAGTTGAGCTTACCACTACTATTGATAATCATACAAGTTGCCATATAGGACAGACACAATTAACAGATCACTAAAATCCTTTGTTTTAGGACTCTTAAAAATACATGCTACATAATGGTGAAGACTTAAAAAAAAAAGTTTATCATATTAGAAAATAATGTCAACTTTTTTTGAAAGCGTATTACTGAACATTATTTTGAAACAAGGTAGCTCATATTAGCAAAATAGTTTCAATTTAAAACTCACATAAAATCTCTCTCAAAATTTGTTTTTAGACCACCTTCAGCGGTGAGTTATAATATGAGCAAGGGGCCTAGTTGTGAAAGTTTTGGACCGATTACAATGCATAGGACTTGGGCCAGCTTTCTATGTGATTCTCCTATTAACTTGTGAGAATTTCTTCTCTCACCCTCTGACTTTCTCACGCTCCCCATTTTCAGATTTTAAAATCTAAAAATGGAGAATTTTTTAATGTGATTTACAATGCTCGTTTGTCTTCCACTCATGTGTAATTTTTGTGTATATGTAAATAAATTATATTTTATTTCATTAAAAGTGGGTAGTAAGATTAAGAGAAAGATAACATTAACATGTTAATACTAAGACTGTAAAGTGGGTAGTAAGATTAAGGGAGAGGAAGATAGTTAGGAGAGGGAATGAGAGAAAAGAGAATGCGAAGATCCATTGATTGGAGAGGTGAACGATGATAAATATCATGATTAACTTGTCATATTTGACTGTCTCATCAAATACTTGAATTAGACAAGATACAAGAACAATCATTATATCATGTCTCTTATCCGGACCACCGAACAAACCGTTTCTTACAAGGTTAAAAACTCTTATTTTTAAGACTTGATTAGTACTTGAGAACTCTTTAACATATATCTTTAGCACACAAGTTAGTATGACACTAGTTTATGAATGACTTTGAAGTGATAAGTCTCTTAAGTCAACATTAGTTGATGAAAGTGACGAATTAAATAAAACTAAGAAATTGGGAGGTTATGTTGGCAACCGTCCATTTTCATTCGCATCAATTTTCAGGAGCAATTACTGAATGCAACATTTTTGTTGTTTACCAACTGTTCACCCTTAGAAAAAGAGTAGGAATTAAATTATATCACCACAGAATTTGAAAGATGGGTTATAATAGTAGTAAAAGCATCAAATATCTTCATGTATCAGATTAATAATTAATGTCATCGCTGTTCATAGTTTTCATTATTTCGGTTCTGTCCTCCCTAACATGCTTTTTTCATCTCTAATTAGTTGGATGACATACCACAGCCACTGCTGTCTATTTAATTTCCTGTCACATGTTTCTATGTTTTCTTTTGATCCCGAATAGACCTAAAAGACGACGGCCGAAGTTGATTGGATGTGCACATATGACAACGTTGCTATTGCATGTGAGGTGGTGTAACTGCAAGAACACTAACGCTCAAGTCAATGAAAGTTGTAAGAGAGCTTAGAAGTTTTACCATAATTGAGAATGTACATTTTACCAAAGATTATAAACCTTTTATAGATGACGTGTAAGATAGTTGGGTTACGAGACGGTTATTCTGTTGCTAGTAATCCTGCGTAGTTTATGGATCACCGTCTGATTGTCGTTGGAGGGTTGTGATATGATCATGAAGATTTTTTAATTTTTTAACGGCTAGGATTGATTCATAAGGTGTTGCTTATTTGCTTGCTTGGATCATGGACTCTGTGGATTGAGTCTTAACACAATTCAAAAGACCTTTATTAACTTAATAATAAGATTAAAGATTAACGGTGGAATGTTATAAATAAAAGTTAAAAATGATAAAGAAATTGAGAAATGTTATAACTATATAATGAAAAAATGAAGAGATAGAGATGGGCGATAGGAAATGAAAAATATTATTTGAACAATAAAATAGTTGTCCAACAACATATTTATATATGATTTATGTATAATTTTAATATTTGTTTGTTCTCTTCATCACTCAAATCAATAGTTATAAATAATTTATCTTATACGGTGTTAAATAATTATCAAATTTTAGATGTTTGAATAACATTGCTTGCAGCAATTATGAGTCCAAAACTCCAAGTTTAATTACTATTATCTTGGGGTTATGAGACAAAATTCGTACAAGTAACATTATTTATTAGTGAATATATGATATGATTGTTTAATTCACGCCTAGCTAGTGGGCAGTAAAAAGATATCAATAAGATTTAGAGTTATGCATATCTTGACTCAAATTATCTATAATAAGTGATAACATTGCACTGCTTCACCCATAGATATCTTGACTTAAAATATCTAGTAAGTCTATTAACCAACCATAGTGTAAAAAATGACCAATTATAAGCCAACGCCGTATAGCAACAAAGGATGCAACTAGTTCACCCAAATAGGTGTTGACGCATGGTTATTTTCTATTGGGAAAAGCCAAGATGGTGATGTCACATGCAAAACTAATTTTGGACCGTCAATTTTGCAGCTAATAAAGAACAGAAACATAGGCATGCCATGGGCCCACCAACCCATCCAATAATGTCAAACGTGTCTATGAGGCAGTGATCGTAAAGAATGATCAAAATGGGCCAAGGATTTATGCCCGCAAAAACTACAATACCTAGGATAGGATACCTAGGATAAGTGAAGTAAATATCTTAAATCTGCATTAAAATTTGACCAATACAAGTGCTGGTACACTTCGAATTTGAAGTTTGTTTCAAAATATCTTGTCTGCTTTATAGTACTAACTAAAGAGCAGGGGAGAAACATGTTGATATCATAGTACTAATTAACATAAAAGAAAGCAGAGGTGTAACATGTTGATATCAAAATCGATCTAAATTAAAATTGTTAATCGTCTAAAAAACAAAAAATTGTCGGTTATTTGAGTAATCATTTAAAGCTTCAACCCGGATTGAGTATTGATTGGTTTACCACAATGTGATAAACCAATGATCTGAATTCTCGATGGGAGAAAAAACACGCAGTTACACGTAGCTTTTGATCCGAAATGTTAACGAGTTCTTATGGTTCATATCATACAATACTAAAATGTCATGTAATAATAGTTGCAACTCAGTTGGTAAATTCAAGACTATAATATAATATGTAGCGGTTGAGATTTAAACCCTAGATTCAACCACCAACGCTACTTAACATTAAAATGAAAGGGCCTCTTAAAAAAAATATTAAAATGAAACCTTTAAAATAGTCTCAACCATTAATTTAAGATTAGATGGTTGGGATTGAAAACTACTTGACTTAAACTATGCACCAAATCCAAATAGAGTGGGAGGAGGTATCCATTAATTCTCTCATATGTCTTAATCATGAACTTGTATTTTCATGATCTAATGCCGCCATATATACACCACTTCATGTATAAAAATAAGTCACGTATCTGTTTCTATCGTTCTCATTTCTTAATGTCTCAACAAAGGTAGCTTCTCTTCTCTTCTCTCATTCATTCCCTCTCTATATCACTCTCTTTTTCTCTTGTCTTTCTTTTCTATCACCTTTCTTTCCTACTTCAACACTTTTCACTCCCTAGCTACCACTTCTTTAAACTTCCAACCACCATTTAAATCTTAGCATCATATACATATACTTTCTCTCTAAACTTCAAAAAGAAAAAATGTTACTAAGAAGCTATAGTGCACCAATTCCAAGTTCTTTCCTTCCACACTCAATGGAATCTTCCTCTGAACAAGAACTCAATTGCCACCTTCCTAGAACACTTGCAAGTCCAAGACATAAAAAATCTGTACCACTTCTTAAGAATCATCATCAAGAAGAAACAGAACAAAAATTTCACAAGAAAAAAACAACACCTTCAATGAGAGAACTATTTTCAAGCTCTAGTTTAGATAAGCAAGTTTCGGATCATGAAGAAGGTGGTAAGAAAGTTAAAAAGTTGCAAACTTTAGTAATGGGTGGTGGTGGTATGGGGTGTGATGGTGGAAGTATTTGTGGTGGTTGTAATGGTAGTGGAAGAGATTCAGGTGGTGGAAATGGAAATGGATGGGAAAATAATTATGGTAGAGATGAAACCGATGCTTATTACCAAAACATGATTCAAGCAAACCCAAATAATTCTCTTTTACTTGGAAATTATGCTAGGTTTTTGAAAGAGGTAATTAATTTGATTTATTTGAGTAAGAGTGATTGACTACTTGCGCTTGATCATGTTATTGATTCTCCACATTCATGCGGTTAGCACATCAGTGGTTGTTGATCGAGATAGGACATCTCATATTTCGACACATAACCTGATTTTTTTTTCAAAACTAAAATACTGAATTTTAAATTCCAATCGTTTGATCTAGATCCAATAATCATCAATGTGCCGACTGCATGCAATCTGAATTCAAAAACTATGAACCAAAAGTTTAAGTCTAATATGTCAGATCAAATACTTACTTACAATTTATAATTGAAGATTAGGCTAGGTTGAATATTTTGTAATTGGATCATCATTTTAAGAAATTAAAATGTAAAGAGAAATATAGTGTATTATGATTAAAATATATGGTTTGTCACATAATAAATTAATGTTCAATTTGAAAAGTAGGTTCGTGGAGATTATGGTAAAGCAGAGGAGTATGTTGAAAGAGCCATTTTGGCTAGCCCTGGTGATGCTGATGCTTTATCTCTCTATGCTGATTTAATATGGCAAACAGAGAAGAATGCGGATCGAGCTGAAGCCTATTTTGATAGAGCTGTTAAAAGTGATCCAGATGATTGGTAAGATAAATTTTAAATCTATGTATATATTCTCCTAATTTATGTATGAACTTCATTGTTAGAACATCAAACTAGAGACATTATATGTGACATGGTAGGTGTTTATATCTCTTTTTCTTTTGATTTTTATCTTCTATAATTTACACATTTCAAAAATGCAAATATAAACCAAATGATACAGGGGATCAAGATTTTGATGTTTAAAAGTCATTTTGATGTTTAAAAGTCATTTATCTATATAGAACTAGATGCATCTTTTGTTCCTATTGTAACATATTTTGTTCTCCACCATAAACATTATAGTTTCTAACTAGGTGTAACTAAGGCTTGTTATTGTCTTACTATTTGCTCTGCTCCCTAACGCTTGGTCTATTAGGTTTTTATTTTTTGATGCAAAAATTGATTTGCTTAAAAATTCAAGTTATAATTAATTCTTCCTTTATTCCCTTACAAAATCTAAAATAATATACAATAAATAAATTTTATGTTACAAACATTAAATTGGTCCAAGTGGCAAGGGCTTTGAACCCCTTAAGCAAGTAGCTTAGGGTTCGATCCCTGACTCGTGTATGAATTTTTTTTGACTGTGAACCCATTTGTGTGTCCCACAAGTTATCCGACAAAATCTAATCACTATTAAACAGGGGTAGAAACTTCATACCTGCCGTAACATTAATAATATTATGTTTTTTAGATATATTGCATTGAAAATGGGCCAACAATTAATTTGATACAAATAATGAAAGAGGGAGTTAATTAATATTATGATTTAAGATCAAGTGTAATGAACATTATGAAAATTTGAGATTAATAAGAACAACAAGGGTAAAAAAAAATGCGATCAAAAAGTGGTAAATTAGTCTATTATCTATTTAAATTGATTTTTTTCTAAGTGTCCAATTTTAAAAGACCAACGATTAGGAACAAAGGAAGTTCTAGTCATTTGCGAAATTGTGATAATTAGATTATCTATCTTTGAGTTGATTAGTTTGCGCTAACTTAGCAAGAAGTTGGAGGACCCAGATTCAAACTCGCGTAAACTAATCTAACAACTGATCACTAACATTGACCGTTGAAATTTTTTTATCTATCGTCCAAGAAAAACTCTTAAGAGTTTAGAAGTTTTGCTTTGTTTTCAGGCTTTTTTTTTTCTTCTAACAAATAACAAGGGTTTGTTTGTGTCCTGATTTTTATTTGATGTAATATATAAAAACTAATGTGTAAATTCATATTTATATCACATCAGCTATGTCCTGGCTTCTTATGCAAAATTCCTATGGGATGCTGAAGAAGATGAAGATAATGACTGCCAACATAAAACTGATAAGAGCCATACACATTCACCTGATCTTATTCTAGGAGCTAATGGTCGTTCTCATGTCACTGCAGCCTCTAAAATCTAACCTCTCTGCTTCTTCTTAGTGAAGTTGGTTATCTTATTAGACAAATGACACTTATAGGCTAAAAAACAATCACTCATTGCATGTCCTTTTCATCCATTGAAAATGGGAATTTATAGTTGTAAATATATAGCATATGTTATGCAATAAATAAGAGAATGTAGTATTGTAAGCTAGTGAGAATTCCACTGTTGTATCTTTTGAAAATATGTGAAATTTTGGTAGAGAATAAGTCTGCTTCTAGACTACTATAATGTTATTTTTATTTAGATTCTAAATTCTAATTACACATAATATAATATAATAGGGAAATGCTAACGAGTTCTCTAAGAACACTCTTTAGTCTTTAAAGACTTTAAATAGTAACTTTTTATGAATATTTATAAATTCAATGCATTGAAAATCGACGTAATTGACCTTTTAAATGAATAATTTCTTGATTTAAAATTCTTAAACAGTTGTTCTAAGGGCACTCGTTAGCAAGATCCTTTATCAAAATTGATCTCAATGATCTTTTGTGTTTTTTTTATCACCTATATCCATGATAAAGGACCAATAACAATTTTTTTTAAGGATAGAAAATCACATGGCAATAATTCACAAGTCAGAACATAACAGAGAAAAAGTTGAATTTCATTTCAGCTCATTTCAATAACTCAAATTAACTTCACAGTGGTTTAAATCCAAACAAAGTGTTGAGTAACATGGTAGAATCTAATAAAAAGAAAAATAAACTGAGAGAAAAAATAGTGATCATAAAATAAAAAATATAACCAAATGAAAGCTAATCATAACTAACTTGTAATTACTTTAAACAATATTCAACTAGTTCTAACAAATCTCACACACACAGTGCAATGCATTATGAATATTTTATCTTGGTCCTGATAACTGAACACAAGACAAGGGCACATTACTATAAAAACTAGCTTGTCCTGATGAACTAGCTTCTCCACTACTCATTTTCAAGTAAGCTGAGTAAGTACTTGATTGTAATAAAGAAGGTGGATCAGTTACAAGACACAAACCTTCAAGCATTTGAACAACTTTACTCATGGGAGGTCTCAAATTCATATCATCTTGTATACACCAAAGAGCAACTTTAAGAGCAGTCACAACACTTTCATCTTTCTCATCAATATCTATCTTTTGGTCAATAACTTCTCTTATTTTTCCTTCCTCTATCATTCTTGATACATAAGAAGGAAAATGTGCTTTCTCTGCTCCTTCCCATTGATCATAGTTTTTCCTTCCTCCAACAATCTCAAGCAAAAGCATTCCATAGCTGAATACATCACTCTTCTCCGAAATCGCGTAGTTAGTTATCCATTCTGGAGCTAAATACCCTCTTGTTCCCCTAAGAGTTGTGAATACATGACTTTGTTCTCTGCTCATTAGCTTTGCCAATCCGAAATCCGAAACCTTAGCCATGAAATTATCATCAAGAAGAACATTTTGTGGTTTGATATCACAGTGTATGATCCTCACTTCACACTCCTCATGAAGATAGGCCAATCCCTTAGCAGTACCTATTGCAATATTGTACCTTGTTTCCCAAGTCAACAACAAAGTGTTTTCACTGTTTTTGAAGATCCATTTATCCAAAGACCCTCTTGCCATATATTCATACACAAGAAGGCGATGAGGACCTTCGGCGCAAAACCCTTTAAGCTTGACAAGATGAACATGGTGAATACTTCCAATTATGGATACTTCTGCTTTGAACTCTTTTGCTCCTTGTCCAACTCCTTCCAATTTTTTTACTGCCAATTGTGTGTCATCTTCAAGTAATCCTAGATACACCGAGCCGAATCCTCCTTCACCGATTTTCGTCGAGAAGTCCTTAGTTGCTCTAGCAAGTGCACTATAGGTAAAACGTGCTGGCATATTAGAGAGATTATCAAAGAAATCATCTTCCTCTAAAGTGTCTTGAGCATACTTATCTAAACTTTTCTTCTTCTTGTAGCGCCAAAATCCAGTTATAAGACCAGCTATAACAAGAACTGTGAGAATCACTATAACAAAAACTAGCAGCATGTTCTTCTTTCCACTACTGTTGCCATCATTGCCACCACTATCAGTTGAAACCTTCATATATGAAACATAACCACCACTGCTCCCTTTAAACCGTTGGAAGCTCCCGGTCTGATCAAAATGAAAGCATCTACCAGTACTGTTTTCATAGAAAAGCACAAGGCAAGAACAGTTTCTTACACAAGCATCTTTGCATGAATTCAAGGTTGATTTCAAAACAGGTGCATGATACTTAAGTGCAAAATAATCAAGATCTTCACCAACATAAAGAAGTTCTGTTGAACTCCTAGGAGAACATGCTGAGATGTTAGGAGGTTTGCAGTTGAAACGTGATCGAAGAAGGGACGGGCACTCACACCAATTCGCAAAGAAGCAAACATAGTAAGGATCACAAGGCTCGGGAACTCCACAAGGGTCGTGTGGTAATTTAAATACCTCAGGATAAGTAGACTTTCCTTTGTTAAGATCATAAAAAGAGATTGCACCATTCGGATCCAAAATAGCAGCATAAAATGACTTGGGATCTGAATGATCAGAAAATACAATTTTCCAAACCAAAGTTCCATTTTTATCATAGAAGTTCCATGAATTAGAAACCAAAGAAGCATAGTGAACCTTATTAGGCCTACCTGTTACATTTTTTCGAGTTCTATTACTTACTTCTCCCATTAAAGACCAATACAATTGTGTAGTTTCAAAACCTGCATAGAGAACCAAATCACCTTCTATATAACCAAGAAAATGAAACAAGTTCATTCGATTCGGGAAACTTTTAAGACTCATTCCTTCAACAAAGGATTGACCAGGCAAAAGGGTATCAGTGGGATGGCTAAAACTTTGCCAAATAGTTTTCCCGTTTTCACCAAACAAAACCAAATTTCCTGAATCCAACAATTCCATGTCCTTAACTTTTTGTCCTGCTGTGTTTGTTTCCCAAACAAAACCGTTTCCACTTTCCAAATAAACATTTCCATTATGGTTAAACACAAATTTGTCAGAGTTTTCAACAAGCAAGCCTCTATTTGCTGTCCAAACAACTTTGTAGCTACTCAAATGAACGACTACTAAAACAAACAATGAAACATCAAGGGTTGCAAAGAATCCAAAAGCAAAAGCTGAGTTGTTGGATAGTAAGAAGAAACCGTTATGGTCGTTCCAATCCAAACGCGATGCACTGAATCCAGGATATATCTTCTGAATGTGTTGATCTTTGGCTTGGCCGGTTCTTAACAAAAGAAGCATTAACATATACAAAACCAAGGTTCCATTTTTCAATAAGCCCATCATTTTATAACTGCATTTAAACATTGAATTTTAGTTTAACTACATAGTATTAAAAAAAATGCAATGCTACATACATACTACTAACAACATACCCGATTTCCATTCGACGGTAGAAACAGAAACTAAGTAAGAATGCTATCTTGTTAGACTAAAGGAGGCATAAGAGGAAATGTACTATGAAGAAACCAAAGGATGAGAAGGTTGTGGCTAGCAAGTCATGTGAATTTTGAGAGCATAAATGAGTAAGTCATAGTCATTTTAAGTTCATAGGATGAACGAGGTTGATGTTTTGAGCTTATCACTTTATGTGTAATTATGATGGTAGGGTTGATGTTAAATTGAGTAGTTGCATTGTGGTACGGGAACATTACTTTCCCCATTTTTGAGGTAACTGTCACATTATGATATTTAGTGAGTGAATAAGGCCAATTCCATAATTATATCAACTTCAATAAGTCATTTCCATAATTATCAACTACAATATAAACGTTTAATATATTATCATAAAATACTTAAGAGAATATTTTAAACCATTGTCTTTGTCTACCAAAACAAAAAACCCTTGTCTTTGATTTTACCATTGGCTGACACATATTTAAAGAGAAAAATGGAACAAGAATTCAAATATTAAGTTTGTGATATAATACTTGGCAAACAAACTAGAACAAAAAAATCGCAGTATATTTTTTATCAACTTATTTTTTTGAAGTTTTATAAACTTATTTTCTAGAAAGAATAATTTCAGTCTTCCTATTGTATGTGGTACAACAATCACCAATTCACGAATAACGGACATAGTAGCTTCTTGAGAACCATTTTCACAAAGCATATATTTGAACATGTATCTTTTCAAAAATCTGCAAAAACAAGAGATATAAAGCATTTCTTATTAGTCAAAGAGAATAAAGAGAAAACAAAATCTTAGCTGAAAGAAGACTGTAAATAAATTGAAATTGAACTAACATGCTAATATATGTGATAAATGATTACTGGGATTGAGAATGACTTTTTATTGTTATGATGAAAATGAACTTGGGATCTTTTTTTACTAGGCACAAAATCTGAAATGGGTAAGTTATGTCATAGGATAGAAAACAACCTTCAAAGATTTATTTTACAAGGAAATATAAAGCACTTGAAAGAAAATTAAAGATTTCTTTTGTACCTTGAGGAGTTACCAAGATTAATGTAGAGAGAAACCAGTGAATTGAAAGAAATGTGATATGTCAAATGCTTCACTTGTCCATAACCATATAAGAAAATAAACTATTTATGCAAAAATTAAGAGCTAGATGGAAGAAACTAAAGCAACTTGAAATAGAAAACAACAGAGCCAGTAGTAATTCAAGCACTCTTTAAGACTATGGTTGCAATAACTTGCTTGTAGTATATTCAACTAATTTATATACCATTTCAGTGAATATTATGGCCAGTTTTATGCTACTAACTTCATCAACAAGCTTACTATTTTATTTAAATTCCAAAGAAAAACTCACCAACTACCTCAAAGAGACAATGTTCATAATGACAATGTTCGATCCTGCATTAAACAAGAAAAACTAATTGCAAGTTTCAACAGTATGCAAAGTATTGGTTTTCTCATTAGGCAAGTTGCTATGAACCCTTTTCTCCATTGTCTTTAAGCTTATATCGGCTTCTCCAAAATTTCAAGTTTTTCATTATTGTAGGTTCAAGCTCTTTTAGATAAAACAAAGTATTCTCAAAGGGAATCTTTACAATAAGAAACAAAACCAAAAAACATCAAAACCAATATATTCATTAATTAGTGTAGCTTTTTACAATAAGTTGAAGGATCTTAAAGTTGAAACTAGAGAGAGCACCTTGATCTGGAGAGTCCTAGAGTCCTTGCCTCCTCAGTTTGATGTTATGAGGACTTCTTACAATACCCAGAAGGCTGAAAGGACTGCCGACGAGATGATTGCTATATTTAGCCAAGACGACGAGTCTCTCAGAGTGTTCAGTTTTTTGCTTCTTCGTTTTTACAAAGGATGTCAAGAGAAACTATCATAAAGGAAAATATCAGTATGATGATAAGAAAGGGGAAAGGCAGTGCAACATATGGAACCTAAGAAGAAATCATTTAAGGGAAACTTCCATAAAGGGATTTGCAAGTACTGCAAAAAGTATGGTCATAAGGTGGATGAAGGTTAATTCCTAGGAAACTTGAGAAGAAAGGTACACTCCTAGCTCTAGCTTGGTTTGGTTTGAATCTAATATAATATAGTAGATGTACCTTCTGATACTCGGTGGTTAGATTCAGGTGCATCCATTCATGTCGTAAATTCTTTGTAGAGGTTCACAAGCTTGATGAAGACAAGTGATGCTGAGGTAAAGGTCATCGTGGGAGAATGGAGCTAGAGTACCCGTATTAGAAATAGGAGTTGTTTCTTTGCTTTTACCCTTTGGACACACTTTGATTTTGAAAGATGCAGTTTATGTACCTTCCACGAGAAGGAATTTGATTTTTGTAGCAACATTGGATAAATGTGGTTACTCTTTTAATTTCAGTAAGAGGCAAAAGTGTTCTCTCAACCCTAATTCTCAAGTTAAGCATAATGGCTCTTACCAAAATTCAGTAAGAGGCAAAATTTGGTTGAGAGATTTCTTCTGCCTCTTACCAAAATAAAAAAAGTGACCACATCTATCCAATGATGAAACATAAATCAAATTCGTTCTCGTGGAAGGTACATAAATTGCATCTTTCAAAATCAAAGTGTGTTAAAAATGTAAAAGCAAATAAACAACTTCTATTTCTAATATGGGGTACTCAAGCTCCATCGCCCATTATGAGATTCCCTCAACATCACTTGGTTTTCCCAGGTTTGTGAACCCCTACACAAAATTCACGATATGAATAGTTGCAATTGAGTCTAACAACCAACTATTAGAGGGTAAATCTACTATATTAGACTCAAACAAGCTAGAGCTAGGAGTGTACATTGCTTCTTAAGTTACCTTTTCAAGAAATAGCAATCATCCACCTTATGGCCATACTTCTTGTAGTACTTGAAATCCCTTTATGGAAGTTTCCCATAAATGATTTCTTCTTTGGCTCCATATGTTGCACTGCCTTCCCCTTTTCTTATCATCAGAATGTCATTTTCCTTTATACAAGTTTCCCTTAACATCCTTTATGCCAGAAGAAGAAGCAACAAACTAAACACTTTTAGATTTCGTCTTTTTGAGAGACTCCTCCTCTTGGGTAACTTTAGCAATCATCTCATAACGGTTCATTAAGCCCTTTGGGTATTGTAAGAAGTCTTCATAACATCAAACTGAGGAAGCAAGGACTCATGGACTCTCCAGATCAAGGCGCTCTCACCAATTTCAACCTTAAGATCCTTCAGCTTATTGTATAGTGTCAATACAGAAGTTGCAGTGAGTTCAAAATGAGTGAAAATAACTCATACCACAACATTATAGTGGACAACATTGATTTGTGGCATTGAGTTGGTAAAGGAAGAATAAACACTTGGTGTGTGTTCACATGCTAATGGTGCTTCTTGTGGCAAACCAAATCTCCATCTTGCTTACCCTGCATTTATTTCATTGTGCTGTTTTAATACATTTGTTTCATTATGTTAAAATATTTCTTTGTTGTTTGGTTTCCATCATTGCAATTAATCTACGTTTTAAAAAAAATAAGAATAGTTCATCTCAAAACATATATCCAAACTGTCCAATATATTTTTTGAATACCAGTTTCACTTTTTTATATAATTATTTTTTAAATAACTAAGCAAATAAATGTTCCATTAACATAGGGTTAACAAACTAACTGATATTCTTCTTAAAAATAATAATTAAAAACTAATTGATATTGGCACTAATATTCAGAGTATCATTTGTAACCAAATAACAAGTAACAATCAAAACATGTTTAAATAAACCTTAGAATAAAAGCAATACTAAATTCAAATAAAGGTAAATCACATTTACATGGCTGGTGGCTTAGTCCGTTCATCATGTTGGGCATAGGTTAATAGTTTCTTTTTTTTGTATATCTTTTCATTTTTTCCCTTGTAAATATTGTTTAGACCTAGTTGTTCTTCCTTGGTACACCTTGTACTAGAAAGTACACTTTCCGTTGGTAATATATTCCATTTTAGTTTCTTAAAAAAAAAAAAAAAAAAAAAAAACAATTTATCTCTTGATAAAATATTAAGTTTCCAGTGAAACCATGGCGCAACAATCAAAGACTACTTATAAAAAAATCATATCAAATACATTTTCCTTTGAGCCAATTCATTATTCGCAATTCTGTAAATAAATAAATAAATAAAAAAAAAAACCTTCTTCTAAACCAATTAGTTATTCACATAAGTTACGAACATACAACCATTTATATCTCTACAAAAGATGTCATTTTGGTGACATATTGCTTTGATCAATTCATCCCAAAACATATATCCAAACTGTCCAATATTTGAATTTATATTACACAATAAAATTATTGCTAAAAGTGTAAACGCATGTGGTTTGCAAACTTCCAAAATTTATCAACAAAATTGTAAACACATGTAGCTTGCAAACTCCCAAAACAGTGCTTACAAAAAAACTAAAAACCGAAACGGTCAGGGAATTGACGAAAACGAATTTAAGCAGAGAAAATCAAAATATAGCATAAACATGAGTTTCTCAATTTCTCGATGATGATCAAACATGATTGGCTATATCACTTGATAGAACCATTCTTGATTTTAAACCTTAAAAGTCAATCATGTTAATTATCACAAATTATACATCAATACGAAGAAGCTTACCTTTACAAAGAGAACCTTTTGTTATTCTATTTTCTCCTTGTGATGATGGGATGTCAACAAGAACGGCGGCTACCGGTGTGATTTAACCATGTGTCTTTATTTATAGAATCCAAATTAGGGTTAACTATTGGTATTTCTATTTTAACCTATTGTAAAAATAGAATTACTATTTAATCTCTACTTCGCACCTTATTGGACACTCATAAGTTCATATCATTTTAATTGGCTTAACTTAATTGGCAGTTCATACACCCTATTCGAATTATAAAATCTAAAATGTTTAACGTATTTTGGAGAGTTTTGTAGGATGTTTACGCTGTTTGGATGATATAATCCAAAATACCTAGGACGCGTGAGAAAGTAATGATGCGGAGAAAAAAGCGTCTAATTATTCATATATAAGACCAATGTTGGATCAATGATCCAACATTACAAATCAAAAGTAAGTTTCTTGCGCATTGTATCCACGTAGACTCATGCAAATATGAATATAAAGATTTATACTATTTTATTTTAAGTTAAAAATTAAAAACAAATACCCAAATAAAGCTCATATATTCAATTTTCCAATATATATATATGGGTTAATTAAGTTTTTAGTCCCTATAAATATTCACAGTTTTGTTTTTAGTCTCTACAGAATAAAATCACACTTTTTAGTCCCTGTGACATTTTCCTTAAGCCTTTTAGGGACCAAAACTGTTGCTGTAAATTTTTTACAGGGACTAAAAGTGCGCGATGAAAATTTTTATAGGGATTAAAAAGTATGATTTTATTTTGTAGGAACTAAAAACAAAATTGTAAATATTTACGGGGAATAAAAACTTTATTAACCCTTATATATATTTACCCGATATAGTTTGAAGACCACTAGACTATATTTTATGTTAAAAAATAGCACAAGCATTTGGTCATGCCACAACACCGACATATAACCCGTGGTAGACCATTAAAGACAGAAAAATCCTTAGAAAGCTCTAAAATATTTTAGTTTTGAAACTGTGTCTTGCATATTACACTCAAATTCAACCCATCTTAGATTTGAAAGGTTGACAATAATTATATTTGTTAAACCGCTGACAACCTATAATATTAGCAACCCTACTTTAACAATTTTTGTGTATGTTTGGTTCTACTAGAGAGACCAGAATTGATTCTCGAGATGTAGAATTGATTCTTATATGTTTCGTTGTTGTCGGGTAAAATTGATTCTACCTTAAAAATTGATTCAACTTGAAATTAAGGTTAATAGCTTTTGATTCTAAAATTGATTTTCATACACAAATTTATAGTTTAACTTATTTTTGCATGAATATGTTCAAACACAAATAATTTTTAGTCATAATTATTTTTGGATTTTGCTAGAAGACACCCAGATATCTTTTAGCAATCCACACTTATCAACTTTTTAGTTTTTTTTTTTTGAGCAAACCAACTTTTTAGTTATAACTTGCTAAAATACACTTTCATAAAAATTGGTTTGTGTCTTTTAAAAAATGCCTATAAAATAACTTGCTAAAAAACACCTTCATAAAAAGTGTTTTCTAAAAAAGAAAAAAAAAACACTATATTAATCAAAATCAATTCATTTCACAATACAACAAAACACATGCTTTTGATTAATTTTTTTTCCAATATTTTCCATTCGTCAAAGGTAAGTTAGTTCAAACTATTTATAGGTAGTCAATTAATCATTCCACTGTCAAAAGTTCCTGAAATGATAAAGTTAGGCCTCTAGATCATCTCATGTAGTTGGGTGTGGGGTACAAAATCAAAAGGCATCCACTTCCTACTTTTTTTTTGAGGTAAGGTATGGTAAGGTAGGTATCCACTTACTACTTAATTATACGAAAAAGGACCTAACAAGGATTGTTCTAAAGAGGAATGATATTTATTAGTACGTGCCAATTCCTTCACAAAAGTCACGAAACGTGTCATGTTTTAAATATTGCAAAACATAACTTAACATATCCGTATATGTGATCATGGAATACACAAATGCATTTAGTGTAAAAAGATGCTACATTTTTCTTAAATTAAACCCACTTGGTTTAGAATAATCTTCCTTTGGGAAATAAGCACCCACCCAATCATACATATGAAAGGTTCTTGAAAATATATAATATATTATTAGAGCTATGAAGCAAATAACACATGCATATCAGATCTTCAAATATATTAGAATATTGAAAGTGGCTAGACCATTCATAAAAGTGGTAATTCATGCAGAATAGATAACCTTGAATTTGTTTTTTCAAGTTTAGATAACCTTTTTTTATACTCAAAAGTTTAGATAACCTCTCAACTTTAATATAATGTAGATGTGTATTTTTATGAATCGAATAAAATAAAATTTACAGGATCACATAGGAAACTGAAAAGAAGGGGCAGAGATCTTGAGCAGTGGATCCAAATCCCCTTGGTGAGGGACACTCCAAAGATTAGTAGGTTAAATTAAATTAAACAAAACCCAGAGTAGTTAAAGCAATGCTTTGTAGATTTATTTATCTTCTTGTTTATTCTTCTATAGTAGGGTGTACCGTAGGCTCCGCAGTTGCATCGTCACCAATTGAACCATCACCGTTGATTTGATCAAGGACGAGAACAAATCCCATTGCAAAGGCAGCGTCAAAACCAGGCTTAACACAAAGAGATAACACTTCCTTTCCAAGCATAACACCTGTGGTGGGATCCACTTTGCGATGAATCTCGGCTACGGTTTCCTTCATCGCATTAAAAACCGTGCAACAACGTTGAGAAAAGCAACCTTCGATGTGGTACTCTTCACCAGGGTTATCATACGCCTCCACTGTCACTCCTGTTCTTGCACGTCCGATCATTGATGATCTCTTCACACTGAATGTCGGTTTATCACCATCTCTTCTTTCACCTTTAAAACCTTCCCACCGTTGATGTAGACTCGGCCTCTACTTCACATAAAAATGTTAAAATCCACTCAAATCAATGAATTGAAAGCAAATTTACAATGTACATGTTGTATGATGTATATGTTTATTAATACTATTTAATTATAAGTTTCACTATTTGATCAAATGAGTATGGTGAATTGTACGTATACAAAAATATGTACTTGTGCCTCTAGAATTGGACTGCAACAAAATAATGAATCATCCCTTCTCCAAAATCATACTATAACCATTCTCCAATTACGATAAATAAACTATGATTTTAGCTTACATATAATTTATGTTTGCCACTAGTAGGCTAGTAGCATAGCACCGGTAATAGTTGACTTGTGAACAGTTATACAAAATATAATATAGTTAATGTAATCTATACTATACATGCACAAATATATAAAGGGGTTTGTTAATTTGCAATCACTCATTTATTTTAGTGGATGTAAATCAACAACAGCATCTCATTTTATTATTACGCATCAAATATAAAAACAATTTTTTTCATAAAAAAACTATAATAATCGAGTTATAATCTGCTCTATTCATTTTCTCTCTTTTTTGTCAATTCACGAGAGAGACACTAATAAATTAATGAAACTCATTTCAATAAGTGAACGACAGTGAATAATCTTTAAGTTGGAATTTAAATAGAATCTACGAATCACGACACATTTCGGATTGATCGTGTTCTGGTGTCGGACACGTGTCGTATCTGATACAAACACAACAACAACCCATATAATTACATTAAATTCTGTGATTCTTTTTTTCAAAATATTAGCGGTGTTGACGTCTGTTGTATCCGGTCTCCGTATCCATGCTTCATGGAATAGAACAAATCTGATTCCTATAATGAATTTAACATGTTAATGTTGTAATTTACCAATCAAACAGTTACACAACATTTGTTTTTTTTACGGTAACAGTTACTCAACATGGTAAATCATTGATACGTACGAAAAAACCAATGATTATGAACCAGAAACCTTAAATCTTAACAACGTTAAACAACATCGGAACTCGATAAAAAGACAGAAATGGCGGCGTACCTTCCGGCGAACAGTGAGGAGACAACGACCATCAGGATCCATTAGAACAAGCTCATCTAGGTCACGAGAATCAGGTCCATATGAGTCAACTCTGAAAACGAGTTGACCATGAGAATCATAGACGGTGAAACCATCGCCGGAGAAGAAGAGAGAGGTTTTGAGCACCGTGTAATGAATCTCTTCTTTGAAGACGTAGTTATCTTCTTGTAACTCTTTAATGTTTTCTGCGGCGGAGTCGGAATCCATTTGAGAGATGGAGTTAAGGTTTTGGCATGTGAATGTGAATTATGATGTGGGTCTCCTATCCTATTATTTGTGATGTTATGGGAGAAAAAAAAGTGTTCTTATTAAACTTTTAAGATACTCCATGTCTTGCGATTTATAGCACTTTTTAATATTAATTATTAAACTTTTTTGGTACCCACCCATAAGGCCAAATTTAAACAATAATAGTTTAATCATCTTTTTAAGTTTCATGTGGTGTTTCCTTCAAAATGAAAAAATATACTTCATGTGGTGTTTATCATTTCTTTTACAAACTAAAAAATAATAATTCATTTGTTACTTTAAACTTACCTTAAACTCATTCAAGATAAAATTAGTTTAAAATATTTAATTTAATTTGTTAATTTAATTTCAAAATATTTAATATATAAATAGCATAACATTAAATGATTGAAGGTTGAATATTAAATCTAGTAAAACTCTAGATTACTAGAGTATTCACTTTTTTTTAAGGGTATCCACATTTTTACTAATATATTATATTTACGAAGTTTTCATCGTTGTTTAACGACGGTTAATATTCATCGGATAATTATGTTTGACATATGAAGCGAATTGTCCTCTCTCAGTTGAATTTTCTCTAAATGTAAAAGATGGTGAATCGAACCTTGGATCCCACTTATTAATTATGGGTCTTGTTAACGAGTGTCATTGAATCACTTTTTAAGGATTCATAATAAAGAAATTATTCTTTAAAAAAATTATAGATTTTGATGTTCAATGCAAAAAATACATATATTTTGTTAAAATATTACTACTTTAGGTGTTTAAATAGTGTCACAGGTTAGCATTTCTCATTCTTTATTTATTAAGTGGGGTATAGAAATTGAAACATGCATGGGTTGTATGGCCATCTCCACTTCAAATGTCGGGAGAAAAAATAAATGTCAAGTTATGCCAAAATTGAATTCCCAATAATTAAGGATCGTCTACAGGGAGAATTTTTTTATTTTATTTTTTTGACAAAACAAGGAGTATACTTAACTTTGCTACTCTGCAATCGGTTCTCAACATAAATCTGTAATCAGGATAGTGATCGTTTGATCTCAATTTACAGAATTATATAATTCAAAGAAGAAGAAAAAAAAAACAATAAGCTTCAGATATGGACATTATTTTTTAAGTAAAGTTTTAAGCTACCAGACTCTAACTCGTGTAATGTACTGATTTTGTAGAGTTTCAAATATAACTATTAAATTGGCTATATTAATACTTTTATAGTTACATTAAGTATTATGTTTTCAAACTATTTCAGAAAGCAACATAAACAAAAGATGGTCTACAACAAACATGACAAATCAAAAGAAGAAGAAAAATGCAAAAGCAAAAGCCAGCACAATAACTACTATGTTGTAACTTAAAGGAAAATAATAATGAAAAAGAACTGATATGTGGTAACCGAAAGAAAAAATAATAATGAAAAAGAACTGCTATAAAAAAAGAAATTGCAATGGTAAAAGGTATATTTATTTGGGAACTTCTGAGGTACACCTCATAAATTGAGGTGTACCGGTGCTCCTGCTTCAAAAATTTATAATTTAACAATCATTTTATGAAATAAAGAGTTATTTAACAATACTTATATTTTATAAAACATCATTTTATAAAAAAAAACATCATTTCATCGTATATAATAATCATATTAAATTTTTAACATTTTCTTATAAAAAATAATCAATATTCTTTGTTATATGTAACAAAAATTCAAAAAAAGTAAATTTTATTTCGTCGACACTTTTGGTAAATAAGATCTAATTATTGTAATTGTTAATGATTGAAAACAATTCTTTTTCTTCAAAAAACAACTCATTTCAATATTAATTTGATAATTTGGTGTACCGGTACACTCAAATTTGTGAGTGTACCATAAAATTTGCCTATTTATTAAGGTATATTTAAAAAAATGACCTTTAGTAAGGTATATTTATTTTGGAAGCAACGTTCTTTTAGTAAAAACGAAAGTGGCCTAGTGGTAAAAGGTTTGAAGTGTTGTTAGGTGCCGCCTGATTCAATTTCTCGCAGACCCTTTTTTTCATAAAAATTAATTAGGTATGCCAAAAAGGGCGAGATTGTAGTTATTAGGTTCAATTGCATGATGGTGAGAGAGATGAAAGTGAGTGACAAATAATTTAGGGATTGTGAGATTGAAAGATTAAGGACTTGATATCTGTGTTTAATATATATAATTGATGCAATTGCATATCATCAAAAACATTAGCGCCCTAGTGGTAGGAGTTGAGAATTGGTAACATGTGGTACCGAATTTGATCCTCAATAGGAGTTTTTTTTCATAAAATATTTTTATAATTAAAAGTTAGGGTTAATTATTAAGGTTAGGTCAAGACTACTTAACCTTTATTGTAACTAGACTCTAATCCGTACGATATACGGGTTTTGTAGAGTTTCATATGTAAGTATCAAAGTGACTATATTATTAATTTTAGAGTTACATTTAAAGTCATAGAAACAATCAAACTAAGTGATGATTGAGAGTGGTTGACATGCAAAATCTAAAAAAAAACAAATAAAAAACATTAGGTTGCATCAACAAAAATAATGAACATGGAATCAAAGTCATAAATTAAATTATGTGAAAGTAATCAAACGTGGAAATAAACACAATAAAAATGAGTGTTAGTGGCTTAAAAAAAGGCCCTTAAGATTACATATCCTAAGGGCCTTTTTTTAAGCCACTAACACTCAACAAACCTTTTTTTTCAAAAAAAATTATTTAGAACCGTCAAAAAGGGCAGGGTTGATTGGAGACTATCTAACATTTATATAGATAAAGATTTTTTTTTTTACTTAATAATCAAATTCATTTTCTAAATAATAAACATCTTTAAAATTATAAAATGTCAATTAAAATAGTTGTTTTTGTTTACTTACATGACACACATTAAGTTAATATTTATTACTATCACCGATTCTAATTATACAATTTTTTGTTTTTTTTTTTTTTGAAGTTCAAGATTTTCATTCATTGAAAACAACAGTAGTACAAGGGATGTCAACTCCATACTTAGGAATTAGACCCATCCAAGTTTTGGAGCCAACTACATTACCAATCCCTACCATATGGTGGGCATCTAAATTCAAGTTCCTGCTAATAAACATGACAGCACATTGCTTAAAGCTACTCATAAGGAGTTTACAGTCTGGCAGCAGAAAAATTAATGTCATTGAGACAATCCACCACAACAAGTGCATTAGACTGCACTAAAACTTTGTCTTGTTTCAGCTCAATAGCTTTCTGCAGAGACTAGCGAATGGCAAGGGCTTCAGCTGTAGCGGGGTCAGCTGCTATGCTTTCTCTGTTGCTGGCTGATAGAATCACTTCATCGGCGTGGTTTTTAAGGACACAGCCCAACGCAACCGTACCATTCACAAAGCATCCTGCGTCAACTTGAATGATATTGAAACCACGGTACACTGGCTCAGTTTCAGCAGACTGATTTTGTTGCCTGAGATTTTTCTTACAAGGGCTAGCTTTGTTAAATTCCAAAACAAAATCCAGGGAATCTGCTGCTATCTCATGGGGCACATGCTTCTGTTGCTTAAACAGACATTGGTTTCTTGCAGACCAAATTTTCCACAGAGTAGTACAAAAAACCTGTATTGCAAAATGATTTTTACATGATAGCCAGTGTAAAAGCCAATCATTCACATCCAGTTCAGCAGGAACATGAATGCCAAGAGGGGAAGAAAACCATACCATTTTCGCGAAATCACAATGCATAAACATATGAGAGTTGTCCTCTGCACAGGAACTACAAAGAGGGCAGATCGGATCCAAATGTACACCTTTCTTCAATAAATTGCACTTAGTTGGGAGGATGTTTTTTGCAAGTCTCCAGATGAAATTTTTAACCTGGTTCTGAATAGGTGTATGCCAGATTTCTTTCCACAAATTACAATGAGACCTGGTAGATGGGCCCGGTTTCTTCATGGATTTCTCACAACCCAAAACATGATAAGCTGATCTCACTGAGTACTCCCCGTCTTTCTCACTATGCCAATTAATCTTATCAGCCGACAGTCTCACTGAGAGAGGAATACTGACAATTTGTGTAGCCTCGGATGTGTTAAAACAAGTAAAGATAAGATCCCTCCTCCACTGTCTGAGGTCCCGGTCAATCAGCTCCTCCACCTTTGCCTCCGGCACAAGGATCCTCACTGGGCTATGAAGTTTAAAACCGCTTTGGTTGGGCAGCCAGTTGTCTCCCCAAATTTTGACACTTTCCCCGTTACTAATTCTCCATCTGAGACCTTTGGAGACTAGATCCTTAGCACTGATAATACTCCTCCAAGCATAGCTCGGCGAGAAGCCCACTTTGGCCTCCAAAATAGAACATCGAGGGTAGTATCTACTTTTAAAGACTCTCCCCATTAAAGTCTCTTCCCCAGTCAATAGTCTCCAATAATGCTTCCCTAACAAGGCCATGTTGAAATCACCAACCCCTCGAAAGCCCATGTCGCCGCTATTTTTAGACTTTGACATTCTCTCCCAACTCATCCAATGTATCTTCCTTTCCCCTTCTTTAGAACCCCACCAGAACTTGGCCAACATAGATTTAATATCCTTACAACAACCATCAGGGAGTTTATAGCAACTCATGATATATGTAGGGATTGTCTGAGCCACTGCCTTGATCAAAGTTTCTTTCCCTGCTCTCGAAAGAAATCTCTCCTTCCACCCTTTGATTTTCTTCCACACTCTATCCAGAACAAATGAGAAAACCTCCTTCTTGGATCTTCCAAAAACGACAGGTAATCCCAAGTATTTGGAGTGAGACAACACAATCTTTACTTTCATCCTGTTACGGATCATATCTTTTACCTCATCAAGCACATTTCGATTGAACGATGCCTCAGACTTCTCCAAATTAACCAGTTGCCCTGATGTAGCCTGGTATTTGGATAGAGTTTCCATAATACAATCAGCTTCGGATGGATTTGCACGAGCGAACAATAAGCTATCGTCTGCAAAGAATATATGTGAGATTTGAGGAGCTCTCCTCGCCACTTGAATGCCATGAATTTTGTTACCATTCACCTGCTCCTTAAAAAGCCCCGACAAAACATCTGCACAAAGAACAAACAAATAGGGGAAGAGGGGGTCCCCTTGGCGCAGGCCCCTCTCTGGTGAGAAACTTCTGCTAGGCCGCCCGTTAATGAGGATCTGGTAGGAAACGGTGGACATGCATTTAAAAATAAATTGAACCATAGCCTCCGGGAAGCCCATAGCTTTCAAAACTCCAACAACAAAGTTCCACTCTATCCAGTCATAAGCTTTTGACATATCAAGCTTGAGCGCCATCATCCCTTTCTTCCCCTTTTTCTTCTTTGTCAACTAGTGAAAACACTCCATAGCGATCAAAGCATTATCTGTAATTAATCTACCTTTAACAAAATCGTTTTGTTCTTCATCAACAATATCCGAGAGTATTTGTTTGATTCTTTTAGCAATGGTCTTTGTTACGATCTTCATGACAACGTTGCACAGGCTGATGGGCCTGAAGTCCTTTGGTGAAGCCAGATTTTTCCCTTTCGGAATCAGTGCAATAAAAGTCTTATTTATGTCCTCTGGATCCCTGGAGTTATTCAGAACATCCTTGACATGGGCCTTCACATCCCTGCCTACAATGTGCCAAAACTTCTGAAAGAAAAGCGCAGGTAAACCATCAGGGCCTGGCGCCTTTGAAAGACGGCATCTTCAATTTCTTTGTCTGTGAATTCAGCTCCACACTAGTCTGCATGTTCCGGAGATAACTTCCCTTTGACAGTTTCACACACTTCTTCTATATTGGAGGGAAAAGAAGTAGTGAAAATATCAGAAAAATAAGAAGTTAGGAGTCTTTCAAGATGGTCATCACCTCTCCACCAAACTTCGTCATCATCTTTGAGTTTCTTGATTGCATTTGTTTTCCTTCTTTGGTCAGCGTTGCTGTGAAATTTTTTTGTGTTTCTATCCCCATCCTTCAACCAGACTGCCCTACTCCTCTGCCTCCACAGAATTTCATCTGTTCTCAACATGTTGTCTCTTTGTTTTTCCAACGCCTTATAAGCTTGCATCGCTGACAGCCCTGCTAACCACAAGTTATCATCTTTGACAAGCTCCTCTATTCTCTTAATTTCTTTCCTTACAACCCCTGTTCTATATTCCTTGAATGTCTCATCAATTGTTTGTATTACCTGCAGTTTCCCCGTGCAGTGATTTGGTGATCTGCGCCAAGCTTCTTTAATTAAATCCTCACATCTACCGTCCTTTGCCCAAGCCTCTTCAAACCTAAATAAATGCACTCTTCTCTGTTGATTATCAGCAGTGCAAGCTTCTAATTCAAACAATAGAGGAGCGTGGTCCGAACCATTCCTAGGGAGGTGCACAACTTTAATAGGAGAGAAGCGATTAATGAAGGCTTCAGATGCCATACCTCTATCAAGCCTGCATTGGATATTTCCATCATTCATTCTGCCATTTGACCACGTAAAAGGATACCCTTCAAAGCCCAGATCATTCAGCCCACATAATTCCACAGCCTATCTTCCATGACTCATTTGTCCCATGGTTCTTTCATTTCCTCCACGCTTTTCATTCGCAGAAAGGACATCATTGAAGTCCCCCAAACATAACCATCTCTCCCCCACATTCCTGTAACGTTGTTGAATTAATTGCCAGGTCTTCCACTTATTATGTTCTTCTGGGAAGCCATAGACTCCCGTAAGAAACCAGTTCTGCCCATCTTCCTCATCTTCGACATGACCTTCAATGTGATTCATAGAATAAGAGGAAATAGTAACATTCAATGTATTCCTCCATAACAGCGCTAACCCCCGCTCTATCCTTTCCTGAACCACTACAATCCACCATCTGACCAGAATTGAAACCACATTTAAACTTTAAACTCTCCATTTCAGTAACTTTCAAACGAGTCTCCATTAAGAAGACTAAAGTGGGATTTTCTAACTGGATGAGCCTTAACAAGGCTCGAACTGCCCGAGGGTTCCCCAACCCTCTACAGTTCCAACTTAGAATTTTCATTGGGATAGGAGGTGTTGGTTATCCAACACCCCCTCTAGTATCTTTGCACATTCCCTTTTTGTTGACATCTTTCTCTTTGTTTCCCCTCTACACAGTTCCATAGGGTCATCTTCCACTATTGTTGCCTCAACTAGAGGTCTCTTCCCTAAACCTGTTGACAAAGCCTCTGACCCTGCACCCTTCTTCACCCCCTTCTTCCTTTCCCACTTCTTAGTCTTAATTAAGCTTGTCTTTGGCTTTGTGTGTGATCCCTTATCGAACTTCCCAATCTCAGAACCTGAAATTGCCACTGTGATCCGAAGGGACACGTGAAGGCTGTCTTTTTGTGATCCTCTGGATTGACAGTTATCTGATTATAGCCTGAATAGCCGTCAAGGAAACAGTAATATGCTTGACCTGCAAGGCGCTCAAGCATTTGATCCATGAAAGGTAGTGGGAAATGATCTTTC